>Ga0255773_10000007_pt1 | contig 279569 bp, 256 predicted proteins | sample 011ome_17_FD_179971 | JGI IMG/M metagenome (GOLD analysis project Ga0255773, IMG submission 179971) | Coastal salt marsh microbial communities from the Groves Creek Marsh, Skidaway Island, Georgia - 011502XT metaG (version 2) | ecosystem: Environmental > Aquatic > Marine > Intertidal zone >... | reverse complement strand
GGTCGATTTTCAAAATAAAAAAGCCCGAACCGGTTTTTTGAAAACGTAAGTTGTTGATTTATAACTAAATGAAATATCTATAAACAAGAAAAGAGGTCAAAAAAGACCTCTTTTTGTAAGTTGCTCCTCCTCTAGGGCTCGAACCTAGGACCCTCTGATTAACAGTCAGATGCTCTAACCAACTGAGCTAAGGAGGAGTTTGCAAGACTAAAAGTTTTGCGAGTGCAAATATAAATCTTTTTAAAAAACCGCCAAATTTTTTTCATAAAAAAACAGATAAATATTCTCTCAATAAATTCAAAAAAGAAAGGTCCTTTTTATCAAAAGTTGTATTTTTGCGATAGTTAAATTCTTATACCCAAAGTATTAAATAAATATATGGACAAGTTTTCTTTCTTAAATGCAGCACATACAGGTTTTATTGGAGATTTATATGAGCAGTATTTAAAAAATCCTGATGCAGTTGAGCCTAGTTGGAGAAGTTTTTTTCAAGGTTATGATTTAGCAAATGAAAATTACTCGTTGACTGATATTGAAGAGATTTCTTCAGAAATTCCACAAGAAGTTAGAAAAGAATTTTTAGTAATCGATTTAATAAATGGCTACAGAACTCGCGGACATTTATTTACAAAAACAAATCCTGTCAGAGAACGAAGAAAATATGCTCCTACACTTGCTATTGAAAACTTCGGTTTGTCTCAAAGCGATTTAAATACTGTTTTTAATGCTAGTGAAATTTTAGGTATTGGCCCAAGAGCTTTGTCTGAAATTATAGAACATTTAGAAAATATTTATTGTGATTCTATTGGTGCAGAATACATGTACTTAAGAAATCCAGAAGAATTAAAATGGTGGCAAAATCGTTTAAACAAAAACGATAATTCACCTAATTATTCTGTAGACACAAAAAAATACATCCTACAGAAAGTAAATCAAGCTGTTGGATTTGAAAGCTTTTTACAAACTAAATATGTTGGACAAAAACGTTTTTCTTTAGAAGGAGGAGAAGCATTAATTCCTGGTTTAAGTGTTTTGTTAAGAGATGCTTCAGAAAACTATGGCATTAAAGAATGTGTTCTTGGAATGGCACATCGTGGTCGATTAAACACACTTGTAAACATCTTTAAAAAACCTGTTAGAGAATTATTTAACGAGTTTGAAGGAAAAGATTTTGAAGATGAAAATTTAGATGGTGATGTTAAATATCATTTAGGCTTAACATTAAGTAAAACGTATAAAAAAGGACAAAGCATTAAAATGAATTTAGTGCCAAATCCATCACATTTAGAAACTGTAGGTGCGGTTGCTGAAGGGATTGCTCGTGCTAAAATCGATAAAAAATACAAAGGAGACAACTCTAGGATATTACCAATTATCATTCACGGAGATGCGGCTATTGCAGGACAAGGAATTGTCTATGAAGTTACTCAAATGTCTCAGCTAAATGGATATAAAACCGGCGGAACTATACATGTTGTAGTGAACAATCAAGTTGGTTTTACCACCAATTACTTAGATGCCAGATCAAGCACCTATTGTACAGATGTTGCAAAAGTTACCTTATCTCCTGTATTACATGTAAACGCAGATGACGTTGAAGCTGTTTGTCATGCAATGCAAATTGCTATAGAATTTAGAATGAAATTTAAAAGAGATATTTTTATAGATCTTTTAGGATATAGAAAATATGGGCATAACGAGGGTGACGAACCTCGTTTTACACAACCAAACTTATACAGAGCAATTGCCAAGCACAAAAATGTAAAAGATATTTATGCAGAACAATTACTAAACGAAGGAACCATTACAAAAGAATACTTAACTCAAATTACAAATGAGTTTAAAGCAATGTTAGAGTCTGAGTTTGATAGAGCAAAAGAAGATTCTACCTCGAAAGTTAGAGAGTTTATGAAAACTACGTGGAAAGATTTTCCGCGTCAAGGAGTAGAATCAATGTTGGCTGCTGTTGATACAAAATATCCTACAGAAAAATTAAAAAACATCGCCAAGATCGTTTCTACAGTTCCAGAAAATGTAAAGTTTGTAAGAAAAGCAGAACGTATTTTACAAGGAAGAGAAAAAATGGTTTTCGAATCTAATCAATTAGATTGGGGAATGGCAGAAACATTGGCTTACGGTTCTTTATTAGAAGAAGGATTTAACGTTCGTATTTCTGGTCAGGATGTAGAACGGGGTACTTTTTCGCACAGACATGCTATTTTACGTGATGAGAATTCTGAAGAAAGAATTAATCTTTTAAATACTAATTCAGAGAATAAGGGGAATATGACCATTTACAATTCTCATTTATCAGAATATGGTGTTTTAGGGTTTGATTATGGATACGCAATGGCGTTTCCAAATTGTTTAACCATTTGGGAAGCACAGTTTGGAGATTTCTCTAACGGTGCACAAATTATGTTTGATCAGTACATTTCTGCTTCAGAAGATAAATGGAAATTACAAAACGGAATCGTAATATTATTGCCCCATGGGTATGAGGGACAAGGTTCTGAACATTCATCGGCAAGAATAGAACGTTATTTACAATTATGTGCCATAGACAATATGATTGTTGCTAACTGTACAACTCCGGCAAACATGTATCACATCTTGCGTAGACAAATGAAACGCAATTATAGAAAACCATTGATTGTATTTACACCAAAAAGTTTATTACGTCACCCAAAAGCGATAAATCCGATTGAAGATTTGGCAAACGGAAGTTTTCAAGAAGTAATAGACGATCATTTGGTTGACAAATCTACAATTAAAAAAGTAGTATTTTGTATGGGTAAATTCTATTACGATTTACTCGAAGAACGCGAAAAATTAGAAAGAAACGATATTGCTCTTGTAAGAATAGAACAATTATTTCCATTACACGAAGAGCAGTTATTAAGTATTATTGATACTTACCCAAATGCAGAGCGTTTTGTTTGGGCACAAGAAGAACCAAAGAATATGGGAGCATGGAGTTATATGTTAGAACGTTTCCCTAAATTACGACTAGAAGTTGCTTCAAGAGAATACCATGCAGCTCCAGCAGCAGGTTCTAGCACACGTTTTAAAAAGAGACATCAAAAAGTTTTAGACATCGTTTTTGATTAAAAAAATAAAGAAATTCAGATAAAATATAAAATTCAGTACTGATGATTTTAGAAATGAAAGTTCCTTCTCCAGGAGAATCGATTACAGAAGTAGAAATAGCAACTTGGTTAGTTGAAGATGGAGATTATGTAGAAAAAGACCAGCCGATTGCAGAAGTAGATTCTGACAAAGCAACCTTAGAGTTACCAGCTGAAGAAAGCGGAATTATAACCTTAAAAGCTGAAGAAGGCGATGCCGTTGCAGTGGGTGCGGTAGTTTGTTTAATTGATATGGATGCGGCAAAACCTGAAGGAAATGATGCTCCAAAAACAGCAACAAAACAAGCTCCAAAAGAAGAAGCTAGTACTCCAAAACAAGAGGCTGCAACCTATGCTACAGGAACAGCTTCTCCGGCTGCTAAAAAAATCTTAGCAGAAAAAGGAATTGAAGCAGCGTCTATAAGCGGAACTGGAAAAGCAGGTAGAATTACAAAAAACGATGCAGAAAATGCAGTGCCAAGTATGGGTACAATGCCTGCAGACGGAACAAGAAATACAGAACGCAAAAAACTATCTATGTTGCGTAGAAAAGTTGCAGAGCGTTTGGTTTCTGTAAAGAACGAAACAGCCATGTTAACTACGTTTAACGAAGTAAACATGCAACCTATTTTCGATTTACGTTCTAAGTATAAAGAAGAATTTAAAGAGAAACACGGTGTTGGTCTAGGCTTTATGTCTTTCTTTACATTAGCAGTTGTAAGAGCTTTACAATTATATCCTGATGTAAATTCTATGATTGATGGAGACTTTCAAGTAAAACACGATTTTCAAGATATTTCAATTGCAGTTTCTGGCCCTAAAGGATTGATGGTTCCAGTAATTAGAAATGCAGAAAAATTAAGTTTTAGAGGTGTAGAAGACGATGTAAAACGTTTGGCAATTAGAGCTCGTGACGGGCAAATAACCATTGACGAAATGACTGGTGGAACATTTACCATTACCAATGGTGGTGTATTTGGCTCTATGCTGTCTACTCCAATTATAAACCCTCCACAAAGTGGAATTTTAGGAATGCACAACATTGTAAACAGACCTATGGCTGTTGACGGAAAAGTAGTCATACAACCAATTATGTATGTTGCCTTGTCTTACGATCACAGAATTATTGATGGTAGAGAATCTGTAGGTTTCTTAGTTGCGGTTAAAGAGGCATTAGAAAACCCAATAGAATTATTGATGGATAATGACGTTAAAAAAGCTTTAGAATTATAACATTCTAGCAACTATTACAAAATAAAAATCCTGCACTCTGTGTGGGATTTTTTGTTTGCCAAATTAATTTAGCTTGTTTCTAATCTTAAAAAAAGATAACTTCGCTAACACTTGAGATAAAACATGAAAACATTTGATACCATAATAGCTGTGTGTCATGGAAATAAAATGTAATCAACAACAATCTTAAAAACTAAAATAATATTAAAGATCAGATATTTAGCCTTTTTAATACTACTTATTATAGGATTTGTAGGTTGTAAAAATGAACCCTTATTGGTTTTAAAGGAGCCTGTTTTAGGTATGGAATTTATTAAAATAAAAAAAGGAAGTTTTCTGATGGGAGACTCTGAAAATTTAAAAGGCTCAGAAACTTTACATAAAGTAAAAATAACATCTGATTATTGGCTTGGAAAATTTGAAGTAACACAAGCACAATGGCAAAAAATAATGGGAAACACAGAGCTTCATCCTGAAAAGCCATCTCCATTTCGTAATGTCAATCCAGATTACCCCATTGTGAGCATTTCATATTTCGATATTGATGTATTTCTTAACAAATTGAATGATTTATCAAATGAATACCAGTTTCGTCTTCCTACTGAAGCTGAGTGGGAATATGCATGCAGGGCAGGAACAAAAACAGCATTTTCATTTGGGGCATTTATACATGATAGCTTAGCAAATTACAACTCTATAATAAAATCAAAATATACTACCTCAGGCACATATCAGAAAAGTCCAGAACCTGTTGGCAGCTTTCCACCAAATAAATGGGGTCTCTATGATATGCATGGAAATGTATGGGAGTGGGTAAGTGACTGGTATGCACCTTATACAACAGAAACAGTTACGAATCCGACAGGCCCAAAAGATGGAGTCGAAAAAGTAATACGAGGTGGTAGTTGGTATTTTGGTGCAGAGAGCGCAAAGTCTTCAAACAGAAGGGTTCATGAACCAAAATTATGGGGATTTTCAATTGGGTTTAGAATTATTTGTGAAAAAAAATTATAGCATAAAAACGAGCATCCGTTAAAACTGCTGATCATTGTTGAAAAACAAAATTGCTTACTTTGATAAATATTTGCCTTCAACCAGGCTTAAAAAAATCCAACTACTTTATTTGTATTTTTTTATGCAGTTAAATTGATTGTTTATCTTGCAACAAAAAAGCTACAATGCCAAAAAATCCTGAATTAGAACTTGCTTTACAGTTTATAGAAAAAACAGATCGAAATCTGTTTATCACAGGAAAAGCAGGTACAGGAAAAACTACTTTTTTACATCAAATTAAAAACGAGTCTCTTAAAAGAATGGTGGTGGTTGCTCCTACGGGTGTGGCAGCCATTAATGCAAAAGGGGTTACCATACATTCGTTTTTTCAAATGCCTTTTGGCCCTATTTTACCGAATCAGATTGCCAATACATCCAATGCGCAACGGAAGTTCTCTAAAACAAAAATTGACATCATCAAATCTTTAGATTTAATCATTATTGATGAAATTTCTATGGTGAGAGCCGATTTGTTAGACGGAATTGACCAAGTGATGCGCAGGTATAAAAACAGAAACAAAGTGTTTGGTGGTGCTCAAGTATTGATGATTGGAGATTTGCAACAATTAGCACCTGTAGTAAAACAAAATGAATGGAGTTTATTGCAACAACATTACAATACCGTTTATTTTTTTAGTTCAAAAGCCTACCAAGAAGCCAATGTGGTTTCTATAGAATTGAAACATATTTATCGTCAGAAGAATGAAAAATTTATTGAAATTTTAAATGAAATTAGAAACGATACTTTATCCTCTGTTTCTGCAAAAACGTTAAACGAACGTTACAACCCAACCTTTTCTCCTAAAAAAGAAGATGGATATATTACCTTAACAACACATAATAACAGAGCCAATTTAATTAACGATTCTGAGCTGAATCAACTCAAAACTAAAAGCTACTTTTTTAAAGCAGATGTCTCTGGGAAATTCAACGAAAACTCATATCCAAATGATGAAAAACTGGAATTAAAAGTGGGTGCTCAAGTCATGTTTATTAAAAATGATTCTTCCCAAGAAAAAAGATATTACAACGGAAAAATAGGAATCATCACAGACATCTCTCGAGAAAATGTTACAGTTCAATGTGCCAATGAAATAGATGAAATTGTAACAGAAAAAGAGACTTGGGAGAATATCAATTACTCCATCAATGAAGAAACCAAAGAAATCAAAGAAGATGTTACAGGCTCGTTTTCTCAAATTCCGTTACGTTTAGCTTGGGCAATTACCATTCATAAAAGTCAGGGGTTAACCTTTGAAAAAGCAGTAATTGATGCCGAAGCCTCATTTGCACACGGACAAACTTATGTGGCATTGAGCAGATGTACCTCTTTAGAAGGCTTTGTGCTGAAAACACCCATTTCTGAAAATGCTATTATAAATGATAGAATCGTTGGAGTTTTTAATGATAGTATAGAAGAAAATCATCCTGATGAACACATTTTAAACGAATCTGAAAAACAATTTCAACTCAATTTAATTTCTGAATTGTTTGATTATCAGCATTTTTTATATCCAGTTTCTAGATTAATAGACATTTATTACAAACATAAAAGTAGCATAAAAGGAGATGTTATTGAGCAACTACAAGCCATAAAAGATGAAGGAGTTGTAGCGCTGATGAAAGTTGCAAACGGATTTAAAAATCAATTAACTGCAATTTCTGAAGACGGAATTCTCCCAGAAAACAGCTCACAAATTCAAGAGCGATTTACAAAAGGGGTAGATTATTTTTTAACACATACCATAAAAAATATCGTTCAGCCATTCTCAAAAATTTCTTTTTCTTCTGATAACAAAGCCGTAAAAAAAGATTTTGATAAGCAGTATGAGGCACTCCAAGAAATACTAGCTGTAAAAGTGTTCGCTCTTAAAAAAATGACGGATGGTTTTAAAACAAAAGCCTATTTAAAAGTAAGAGCTGATGCTGTTTTACAAGATGTAGAAAAACCAAAAAAGAAAAAAGTTGCTTCTAAACGTGATCCTATAATTGCATTAAAATTAAGAGAGCTTAGAGATGACATTGCCAAAGCAGAAAACATTCCGCATTTTCAAATCTTTACACAAGAAACGTTGTATTTGATGTGTGATGAATTGCCTAGAACAGAAAAAGAGCTCTTAAAAATTAACGGAATGGGGAAAATTCGCGTTCAAAAATATGGGGAAGAGATTTTAGATTTAATTAATGCTTATTGTAAAGAGAATGGCATCAATCATTTAAATCAACAAAAAAGAGAAGATAAAAAACCCACAAAACAGGTTACTTTTGAACTATTCAAAAGCGGATTGTCTGTAAAAGATATTGCCAAGGAACGCAGTTTAACAACTGGAACTGTTGAAAGTCATTTGGCAAGTTATATTCCGTCTGGAGATTTAAATATTCTAGAGTTAATAGAATTAAAGCGTTATAAAAAACTCATGACTGCTATTGAGAATACTGAATTTAAAAACTTAACAGAACTCAAAGAAAAAGTAGACAAGAGTTTTACTTTTATGGAGTTAAGAATGGTTTTACTCTCAAGAGAAGTTTAAAATTATATTCAATAAAAAAAACCGAGTAAAATATACTCGGTTTTTTAAAAAGCTTTTAAACTTTTATTATTCTTCTATTTCTGCTTCTACTATAGATATGTGAAACTCTTGATATGTTTCCAATAAGCTCATTATAGCAGTTAGCAAGTCTTTTGTTTCTAACAATATACTAAAGTATAAGGTAGTGTTCTTAGGACTTGTTTCTTCTGTTCTAATTCTTGCTACTTGATTTTCAATTGATTTAGAAACATCATCTAACAATTCTTGTTTTGCTTCTAAAATATCGTCTAATTTTTGGAAATTTCTAGTTTCAAAAACAGTGCTAATTTTTTCTAATAAAGCGTGTAATTCTTTATCAATAATTGTCAACTCTTTCAATTGTCCCTTTTTAAGGTTCTTATGATTGTTGTTAACGTGTTTAAAACTAGATTTAGAAATATAGCCAATAGATTGAGCAACATCTTGTAAATACCCAAGAACTAAAAGATAAAATCTACTTGCATGTAAAGACGTTTCGTCTAATGATTTGATAAAATAGAAAACACCGTCTTTTAAACTTTCAATTTCATCATTTAATTTCCCGACGTGTTTGTCTGTTTTACGCAGCTTATTTAAATCATGCGTTGCTAAATCGGCTACAACATTGCTATACAACTTGTTCACTCTATTTGCAACCTCTGCAATATGATCTGAACTTTCTTCAATTACCCCATTGATGGTAATTAATTCGGCTCTCTCAATATACATTTGTTCTTTCTTTTCTTTGTTTCTTTTTGTGTGTCTAATTGAGTTTCTTGCAATCAATACGAATACTACTAAAAGTAAAATACCAACTATTACAATTCCTCCTAAGTTGATTAAATAAGCAACTGTTGCCGCTGCAACAAAGGCAACTAAAGCTGTCATAAACCAACCACCAATAACGTTTAACACTCCAGCAACTCTATATACAGCACTTTCTCTTCCCCATGCTCTATCGGCTAATGATGTTCCCATTGCAACCATAAAAGTTACATAGGTTGTAGATAAAGGTAATTTTAATGAAGTACCTACAGAAATTAAGATCCCTGCAACGATAAGGTTCACAGAAGCTCTGATCATATCAAAAGCAGGCATTTCATAGGTTTTATCTTTTGATAAAGGAATTACTGGTTTTTGAAATTTAGAATCTACAAATGCTAACATTTTCTTTGGAAATAAGATACTAATTCCTTTATTTAAGCCCATTGCTCCTCTAACAACAACTCTAGACATTGGGTTGGGTTGAAATTTTTCGTGCCCTTCTCCTTGACGAGATAAGTTGATTCCTGTTTCAATAACTGTTTTTGCTTTTTTAGAAGTCCAAATAGTCACTACCATTACAGCACCTGCAATTAATAACATCCATACATTAGACGGAACTTTTTTCCCTAAAACACCCATTGAAAAAGCGTCAGCTGCAAGTCCAGACGCTTGCCATGCTTCATAAGAATTCCATGCTGCAATTGGCACACCAATAAAGTTTACCAAATCGTTTCCAGCAAAAGCCAAGGCTAAAGAAAAAGTACCTATTCCAATAATTATTTTTAAAACATTTACTTTAAATACTGAAATTAATACTTGAGATATTAATGACCAAAAGGCAAAACCAATCAATAAAATAAGAGCTAAATTTCCTTCTATTAGGTGTTTTACTTCACTATAATATGGTGTTCCTTTTAATCCTTTAATTATAATAAAATACGTAATTGCTGTAATTGCAAATCCTCCAAACAATGCATTGATATAACTAGGTCTTTTTTCAATATGAAAAGAATAGATCATTCTTGAAAAAAACTGAACTATTGCTCCCACAGAAAATGCGACGACCACAGAAAGTAAAATACCAAAGATGATAAACATTGCTGTTTCCGTATTGATATACTTTCCTAAACTTGCTGCTGTTTCTCCACTATCTGAAGTATATATTTTTATCAAAGCCATAGCAACTGCTGCTCCTAACAATTCGAAAACAATCGAAACTGTTGTAGAAGTTGGCATCCCTAACGAATTAAAAACATCTAATAGTAAAATGTCTGTAATCATTACCGCCATAAAGATGTACATGATTTCATTGAAGTAGAATTCGCTCGGAACAAAAATTCCTTTTCTCGCAACTTCCATCATTCCGCTTGAGGTAACAGAACCTACAAAAACTCCTAAACTGGCAATAATTAAAATTTTCTTAACTGATAGGGCTTTTGAGCCAATAGCAGAGTTTAAAAAGTTAACGGCATCGTTACTTACCCCAACTACTAAATCGATAATTGCTAAAACTGTTAAAGCAATCAGCATTAAAATGTATGGATTTTCCATATGTATCTCTTTTATTTTTTGTTTACAAATTTATATACATCGTAACTACCCAATGTTACGCTTATGTTATTTTTTATCATTTAAAAATGAATATCTACTTGTAATCTGTACATTAGTTGGTTGGTTTTGTTTACCACATCTAAATAACTAACATCAGATTGAACTTTTAATTTATGACCAACAATGTATTTAGACAACCCAATTGTATATTGATTTTCTGCTCCTTTACTTAAAAATTGATCATAGGTGACATTTGTATATCTACCCGAAAGCTCCCAATTATTCTTAAATAAATAACCACTCATTAAATTTAAACTATTTCCTGTTAACACTTTGTCACCGGTTAAAGAATTGTCAGAATTTTTAGCTAAAGGATCTGCAGCGTCTCTAAAAGCATATTCTCCCATAAAAGAAAACCCTTTGTATTTTAACATGGTATCAACAAATAATGTAGTGATGTTGGTTTGATAAAAACCAGTGTCATTAGTCATATAAGAACCTTGGTTACTTCTGTTTTTTACTGAATTGTTATTTAAATCATAACTAGCAGCAAAAGCCCATTTTAAATTTTCTTCTCTTTTTAAATCACCTCCACTATAATCTCCTTTACTGGTAAAATCACCGAAAGGTAAAAGCTCAACTCTAGTTGTATATTGTAATCCACCTAAATTTCCTGTTGTAACATTTCTACCTTCACCTTGAGCAATAGAAAAAGCTTCTTTGATTATAAAGTTATCAGAAACATTAAAATGATGTCTTAATTGTACACCCATATCTCTGTCTATATTAAATCTGCTGTTTAATAAAGATCTATCAACTAATTGCATGTTTGCAGAAGAAATAACCCTTTCTCTATTTCCAGGTAGTTTTGTTTGACCCACCCATAAAACAAAATTTTCATGAAAATTCCATTTAAGAACTGCATCTAAAATATATCTTGGGGCATTACTTGTATAAACTGAAGCTCCAGAAATATCTCTATTAGAAAGCCCTAATTCTATCTTATATTTTAATTTTGGTGAAAAAGCGAAACCGCTAAATTTTAATCTGGCTCTTCTAACCAACATTGAAGTTTCTTGGTCAGATAATCCGCTACCGTTAGAGTTCCAAGTTGAAGTTCCTAAAAATTGCATTCTTGCTCCAATATTCATTGACCAAGAATTGTCTTTTCCTTTTAAATCAAAAAGACCTTTTCCAAATTTTGGTGCATTTGATTCTTGCGCACTTAACGTTTTGATAAACAGCACTAAAAAAACTGCTGTTGATAAATAAGTTTTCATCTAAGTAATAGTTTTTGTCGCTACAAATAACCAGCCTTAATGTTAACTTAATGTTACTTTATTGTTATTTTAGCAACAAAAAAAGCTGCCTTCATATGAAGGCAGCAGGATGTACTCATTAATAAAGTCGACAAAAACTAAATACTTAATGAAATACACTAACTAATCAAAGTTATACTGCAAATATGTACTAGTCATATTATTTGAACGTATATGAAATATTAAATAATTATAAACAATGAAGACTTAACGTTACCTTTTCATTAAGAACGTTAAAATGTTAAACCCATCATCTTTGATTAAACAGCTAAAAACACCTTTCTATTTTATGTCTATCAAAAAAAAATCTAATCACTTATTTTCAGAAACAAGTCCCTATTTATTTCAGCACGCCTACAATCCTGTAGACTGGTTTGCCTGGAGTTCAGAAACTTTAGCAAAAGCAAAAAAAGAAAATAAGCTATTGCTTGTTTCTATTGGGTATTCTTCTTGTCATTGGTGCCATGTGATGGAAAAAGAAAGTTTCGAGAATGATGACGTTGCATCTGTAATGAATCATCATTATATAAATATAAAAGTAGACCGAGAAGAGAGACCTGATATCGATCAAATTTATATGAATGCGGTTCAATTGATGACAGGAGCTGGTGGCTGGCCGTTAAATTGTATTGCTTTACCAGATGGACGACCTGTTTGGGGTGGCACTTATTTTAAGAAAGAAGAATGGACAACAATCTTAAATCAGATTGGAGACTTGTATCAAAAAAATCCGGAAAAAGTTATTGAGTACGCCGAAAAGCTAACAGAAGGAATTCAACAATCTAGTCTCATAACTTTGAATACAGAAAAAACCGTTTTCACAAAAGAATATGTAAACGAAACTGTAAAAAAATGGAGCATCTATTTTGATGAAGAATTGGGTGGATTTAACAAAGCTCCGAAATTTCCAATGCCAAATAATTATCATTTCTTGTTAAGACATGCCTCTCAAAACAAGAATGAGTCACTTTTAAAATATGTTAATACAACGCTAACAAAAATGGCACAAGGCGGTATTTTTGATCATGTTGGAGGTGGGTTTTCTAGATATGCTGTAGATACAAAATGGCATATTCCTCATTTCGAAAAAATGCTTTATGATAATGGTCAGTTGGTAAGTTTATTTGCTGATGCATTTTTAATTACAAAAAACCTATTGTATAAAGAAACGGTATATGACACACTAAAGTTTATAGAACGTGAAATGTTAGATGCTTCAGGTGGATTTTATACAGCCATAGATGCAGATAGTTTAAATGATAAAAGTGAATTACAAGAAGGCGCTTATTATGTTTGGAGAAAAGAAGAGTTACAAATTCTTTTAAAGAATGATTTTGATTTGTTTTCTGATTACTACAATATAAATTCATACGGTTTTTGGGAGCAGGGTTTGTATCATTTAACCAAAAATAACTCTGATGAAAATTTTGCAAAAAACCATGGAATATCTATCTCAGAAATAAAAAAGAAAGTTGCTCTGTGGAAATCTATTTTATTAAAAGAAAGAGAGAAAAGAACATATCCAAGATTAGACGATAAAATACTAACCTCTTGGAATGGCATGATGTTAAAGGGATATGTAGATGCCTATCGTGTTTTTAATGATCAACATTTTTTAGATGTAGCCATAAAAAATGCGCATTTTTTAGAAATGCAAATGCTTAAAGAAGATGGAACTTTATATAGAAATTATAAAAACGGACAAGCCTCAATAAACGGATACTTAGAAGATTATGGAACGGTTATTGATGCTTTAATTTCTTTATACGAAGTAACTTTAGATGAAAAATGGTTGATGCTTTCGAAAAATCTAACAGATACTTGTTTTGACTATTTTTTTAATTCATCGACGAGTATGTTTTATTTTACATCAAATAAAGATTTAGAATTAATTGTTAGAAAAACTGAAACAGAAGACAATGTAATGCCTTCTTCTAATTCGATGATGGCTAAGAATTTATTTAAACTAGGTCATTTTTTTGAAAATGAATACTACATAAAAACTAGCAAACAGATGTTGAGCAATATGACTAGCACAATTCAGAATTTTGGCTCTGCATATTCTAATTGGCTAGATTTATATATTAATTTTTCAGAAAACTATTTTGAAATTGCCATTAGTGGTAAGAACGCAAAAGAAAAACTTCTAGAACTTAATCAAAAGTATATTCCCAATAAATTAATTTGCGGAAGTGAAACAAAAAGTAATTTGCCTTTATTAAAGAATAGATACGTAAAAAATAAAACACAACTATATGTCTGTGTAAATAAAATATGTAATTTGCCTACAGAAAAAACAAACGTTGCAATGAATCAGATAATTGAAAAAGTATGACAATAGCAATTACATTTCTTGTTGCATTAGTTGCATTAGAACATTTTTATTTTTTAATATTAGAAATGTTTTTATGGACAAAGCCCAGAGGCATCAAAACCTTTGGATTAAAATCTAAAGAGTTTGCAGAAGAAACAAAAGTTTTGGCTGCTAATCAAGGTTTGTACAATGGTTTTTTAAGTGCTGGATTGATTTGGTCTGTACTAACAAAAGATGTAAACGTTAGCTTATTTTTTTTAAGTTGTGTAATTATTGCAGGTGTTTATGGTGCTTATCCAACAAAAAAGATAAGACTCTTTTATATTCAAGCTATTCCTGCTATTTTAGCATTCTTATTAATACTCATAAATTAAATTAACTTGGAAAAGTATTTAGAAATCGCTGGCAATTTTTTAATGACCTATGGGCCAAATATCTTAACAGCATTATTAATTTTACTAATTGGTTTATTTGTAATTAACCTGCTTGTAAAAGTGTCTAAAAAAATAATGACAAAAAGTAATGTAGATCTTACATTGCAAAAATTTTTAAGTGATTTATTAAGCTGGATATTAAAAGCATTATTAATAATTACAGTAATTTCTAAACTTGGAGTGCCAACCACCTCTTTTGTTGCCATTATTGGAGCTGCTGGTTTGGCTGTTGGTCTAGCTCTACAAGGTTCTTTAGCAAATTTTGCAGGTGGAGCTTTAATCATGATTTTTAAACCATTTAAAATTGGTGATTTTATTACAGCTCAGGGAGAATCTGGTACTGTAAAAAGTATAGAAATTTTTACAACCAAATTAAATACAGTAGACAATAAAGAAATTATCATTCCTAACGGAGCATTATCTAACAGTAATATTGTTAATTTTTCTACAGAAGAAAATCGTAGAGTTGACTTAAAATTTGGAGTTTCTTATGACGCTGATATTAAAGAAACCAAAAATGTACTTACATCAATTGTAAACAATCATCCATTAATTTTAAAAGATCCTGCTCCAGCAATATTACTAACTAAATTAGGAGATAGTTCTATTAATTTTGCGTTACGTTCTTGGGTGAAATCAAGCGATTATTGGACCGTTTATACACAAGTTTTAGAACAAACAAAAGAAGCATTAGATAAAGCGAATATAGAAATTCCTTATCCACATCAAGTAGTCATTAGAAAAAACACATAAAAAAATGAAAAACTTAAAATACACAATTACAGTATTATTTTTATCAATAGGATTTTTTGTTAATGCTCAAAACGAAGCAAATTTTGCATTAGAAGGAGGAAACTCGTTTTTAACGATCAAACAAAAATTTGATGATAAAATAAAGGGAAGTTTATTTATCAACGAAAACTTTGAAAGCGTTAAAATTGACGACATCCCAATTCAATATCCTGCAAGATATAATGGGTATACCGATAATTTTGAGGTTAAGCATCTGGGTAAAGTAAAGTATATTGTACCTTCTTTAGAAAGTAAAGTACAAGTACATTTTACAAACTCAAATAAAACTTATAAAATCTATAAGTATCTATACAAAGGAGATTTAAAAGCTGGTTTTTTTGTGATATTAAGTAAAGGAAAAAACTATGATTTTACTTTAAAAGAGAAAGTAGTGTATGTAGAAGAACAAAAACCTAAAACTCCTTATGAAAAATATAAAAACCCAGAATTAAAAAGAGTAAAAGACACTTACTATTTAAGATTAAAAGGGTCTGATGCACTAAGTGAAATTAGACTTAGAAAAAAAGACGTTATTAAGTTTTTTGGAAACGACTCAAAAATGGTTTCTTCTATAATTAAAAAAAACAAATTAAATGTCAAAAAAGAAGAAGACATGATTCAGTTATTAAAACTATATGATAATCAAACACGATAATTATTAATCAATAAAATTGCTATTAACATAAAACAGAAATTATGAAATCTATTCTATTAACAATGTTGTTTATTTCTACAGTTGCTTTTTCACAAGTAAATCAAATAAACAATTTACGAGATGTATATACCTTAAAATCTGACATAGACAGAAGTCTTGATCAATTTGTCCCAGATGTAAAAGGTTCGCCTTTTATTCATTCAGAATACCAAAATATTAAAATTAAAGGTGTTGCAATGAAAGGAAAATACAATGCACATCAAGATTATATTGAAGTAGACAATAAAGGAGAAATTATTTTCTTTGTACCTTCTATGGAGCATAGATATGATGTGCTATTTACCGATGAAAACATCACTTACAGAGCTTTTGAGTATGAAAATTTAAAATTTGGTTTTTATAAAATTTTAGCAAAGAACGATAAAGCTTTTTTACTAAGTAAACAGTTTATAAAATTTTACCCAGAAGTAAAACCAAAAAGTAATTTCGAAACGCTAAAACCAGCTAAATTTGAAAGAAAACAAGATGTTTATTATATAAAGCTTAGCGATCAAGATATTGTTATTGAATTGCCAACTAGAAAAAGTAAGTTTTTAGACGTTTTTAATTCTAAATCGAGTGATGTTAAGAGTTTTATCAAAAAAGAAAGATTGGGGATAAAGAAAGAAGAAGATTTAATTAAAATTTTTAATTTTTATGCTTCATTAAAATAATTAAATTTTCTTTTTCTGAGGAACAACAATAAAATCCTTTAAGTAAAAAGGCTCAAAATAAGCGACATCTTCAATGTCGTTTTTTTTATACTTATCATACGATAAAATACTCATTTCTTTTGCTGAAGGATACTTAGAATCAACAAATACTGCATTGGAATGCGTAATTGAGGTTTTGCATTTTTCTGCACCATCACCTAAAAAATAAACTTTTGAAGCTGCTAAATAATTTAAAAAAGACATCTCATTTATTACTTCTGCTTTAATTTCTCTTATTTGATTATTTTCAGAATCAAAAACAGCTGAATATACCTCCATTCTTCGAGCATCAAGCATGGGTACAACAAGTGCGTTTTCAGTTGAAGTTGATAACGCAAGAGATTGTAATGTGTGTATTGAAATTAAAGGTATGTTTAATGCGAAACACAACCCTTTAGCTGCAGAAACTCCAATTCTTAATCCAGTGTAAGAACCTGGTCCTTTACTCACAGCAATTGCATTTAGTTGTTCGGAAGTAATATTAGCTTCACGAATCACATCGTTTATAAAGGGATGCAGAAGTTCTGCATGTGAATAATTGCCATTGTTTAATTCTTTAATAGCAACTATTTCTCCGTTTTTAGAAATACAAACAGAACAGTTTTTTGTTGAAGTCTCAATATTTAAAATATAAGCCAATAGAATCGTTTTTGGCAAAGATACATTAAGCATCAAAAAAAACATATAGTTTATTATTATTCCTTAATATTGAAATAAAATTTTGAAAGAACCTTTAGCATTGCTACTTTTACCATTGAAATACAATAAAATACACTTTTGAAAAGTAATTTAAAATACTTTATTGGTCTCTTTATTATACTGTTAAGCAGTTTTGTGCTTAGTAAAAATACGAAAAAACCAGAGCCTAAAATAGTACTTAAAAATACTTTTGTAGATTCTACAAATAATACTAAAACAGAGGTTGGTATAAAAAAATTCTCGAAGAAAGAAACCAAGAAAGTAACTCATAAATTAGATTCTCTACTAAAAAGAATAAATAAAAGACATGATTTTCATGGTTCTATTTTAGTTGCAAAAAAAGGAAAGTTGGTATATCAAAATCAAATTGGATATGCAGATTTTAGAAAAAAAAGTGATTTAAGCGAAGCATCTATTTATCAATTAGCATCTGTAAGTAAACAATTTACAGCTGCATCCATAATGATATTAAAGGAAAGAAATCAATTAAAATTAACGGATACAATAACCACCTATTTCCCAAAATTTCCTTTTAAGAATATTACAATTCAACATTTATTAAATCACACTTCTGGATTACCAAATTATTTTTGGGTTGCAGAAAATGAATGGAAGAAAAACAAAGCTCCTACAAATATTGAAATGATGGAATTTTTAGAAACAAGTAAAGTTTCTAAGTTTTCATGGCCTGGAAGAAAATTTGATTATTCAAACACTGGGTATTTCGTTTTAGCTTCACTTATAGAAAAAATATCTGAAATGAGTTATTCAGAATTCTTGGATGCTAACATTTTTAAGCCCTTAAAAATGAATGATTCTTTTGCTTTTAGTTTTCAAAATGACACACTAAGATTAAATCAATTAATTGGCTATAGATTGTATCGTGGTTGGAGGCACAGAACAATTCCAAATACAATTAACGACGCAATTGTTGGTGATAAGAATATTTACGCCACAAGTAAAGATTTACTTAAGTGGGTAAATGGACTTAATAGTGGAAAAATTATCTCTAAAGAGTCATTAGAGCTAATGTACGCTAAAGGAAAAACCAAGTATGGAAGAAAAATACCTTACGGTTTTGGTTTTCGAATTAATGAAAAAAATGATGAAAAAATCGTGTATCATTTTGGAAAGTGGAATGGGTTTAGTACTGGTATAACGCAATATCAAGAAGATGATTTAGTTGTTATTATATTAGAACATACTAGTTACCGATCTATGGATTATTTAAATAAGCAGATTAAAAAAATTGTTGAAGAAAATTTCGACTCTTAACATCAGAAAATAATTTCATAAAAAATCCCTAAGAAATTTCTTAGGGATTTTTTTATCTTTTATTAAATCATACTTACTCTATAACTGATTCTCCGAAATAAAATTTCAACACTTTTGATTTAAATACATAATCGTACTTTGCTCTAATTAATGTTGATTCTGCATTTACCAACCTGTTTCTTACCTGATCGAACTCAAATAATGTAATGGCTTCATAGTTATATCTCTGTTGTGCATTTTTAAATGCTTCTTGCTGTGCTTGTAATGATAATCTAGCTGCTTCATAACTTTTTAAGGCTGCTTTTGCATCTAAAAAGGCTCTCTGAATTGTTTGTTGTAAACGCAATTTTTCGCTTTCAAAAGTTAACTCAGATTTTTCTTTACTTATAATCGCTTTGTTTAGGTTTACTTTATTCTGAAATCTATTGAAAATAGGAATACTTAATGATAAGCCTAATCCATATCCAAAGTTATCATTTAACTGCTTAAAGAAATAATCATTTCGTTGCCCTTGAAAAATAGTAAATCGATGACTATAATTAGTTCCTGCGCTTGCAGAAGCAGTTACCGTTGGTAAAAAACCACTTTTAGCAATTGCAATACCTAATTCGCCTTTTTCAATACCAACCTTTGCATTTAATATTTCTGGCCTTGTTTTAACTGCTTTTTTATATACTGCGTCTGGACTTTTAAATAATAAGGAAGCAGAAGGTGCTCCTACATCAATTTTTTCTACATCAAAATTGTCAGGATCTACTTGTAATAATTGAGCAAGACCTAATAAAGCGATGTTTAAAGTATTTTCTAAAGAAACAACGTTTTGTATATCGTTTGCGTATGCAGATTGGGCATTTAATAATTCTCCTTTAGGTTTAGAACCTGCATCAACTTGACTTTTAGCAATCTCGATTTGCTTTTTACTTATTTCTGCTTGAACTTTTGCAACCGATAAATTCTCTTTTGCAAATAAAATATTTAAATAAGAATTAACTACATTTAAAGAAATGTCATCTTTGATTTTTTGTAAATTCAATTGGCTTCCAACAGCATTTAATTTTGCGTCCTTATAAGAATTTAACAATCTAAATCCGTTAAAAACGGTAATCCCACTTCGTAAACTATAAGAAGAACTAAAACTAGTAGAAGATATTCTACCATTACTTACTGGATCAATGGTAGATCCAAAATTTAAATTGGCTCCAGATGATGCGTTTAAATTTGGTAAAAAATTTCCTTTAGCTCCGGCAACACTTTCGTTAAAATTTTCTAAATCTAATTCGCTTTGTTTAATGCTGATATTATTTTTTAATGCATATTCGACAGCTTCTTTTAAATTCCATTTCTTTTGTGAAACTCCAGAAAATGAAAATGCAATTAATGCAACACCTATTAAAATTTTAGTTTTCATGTATTTTTTATTATGCTTTATATTTCAGTTCAGTTATAGACACAAATAGTGAGCCTAAATAAAAAAATTTATAACAATTTGTTTATCAGTAAGTTAGTGTTAACGTGCGTTTTTATAACTGTTTGATTTCGAACACGTGTGGATAAAACCAGACATTATTTGTACTCTTCATCGCTAATATGACGAACAAAAGTAGAATATGTTACAGGTTTTTTGTTTTTAAAGAACTAACTTTTAATTCTTTTCTTATATCTGAATAAAACATAAGCTAATAGAGCAACAAGAATATAAGGAAAAGCCATTAAATAAGTAATTCCAGAATTGATTCCTTCTGCCATTTCTTGCCCACCATTTTCTACAACGGCTTTACACATTGCACATTGTGCTTTTGTATCAATTGTAAATAAGAGAACCAGAAGAATTATACTTTTTTTCATAATCAACTATAATAAGGAGAAATCATTAAATAAACTAACACCCCAGTAATTGCAACATACAACCATAATGGAAATGTAATTTTTGCAATTTTTTTATGCTCAGAAAATTTTCCGAGTTTTGCTCTTACAAAGGTAAATAATACAAAAGGGATAACAGCTATTGACAATAAAATATGAGAAATTAAAATGAAATAATACACATATTTTATTAATCCTTCACCTCCAAATATTGTAGACTCAGAAGTCATATGATAGGCTATATACATTAATAAAAATAACACCGAACAAAAAATAGCAGTTGTATTTAATTGCTCATGTAATTTTTTGTTTCCGTTTTTAATTGCAATAACAGCAAAAATTAAAAGCAATGCTGTAATTCCGTTTATTGTTGCATATATAGGTGGTAAAAACGTAAGAGGTTCTACATCAAAACCTAACTTTTTTAAATTTACACCAAACAAAAGCGCTACAGCTAAAGGAATAATTATAGATAAAGCTGTAATTATTCTGTTGTATTTTTTTTCCTGATTCGCTAACTCTTTACTCATTTAACAAAATATTTATGTCTTCTTTTAATTCTTTAATTTGATCTTGAAAACCATTTTCTTCTAAGGCTCTATAATACATGATTGGATTTCCATAATCGTCTCTTCTAGATCGAATATTGCCCTCTTTATCTACCAATGCAAACAAACCTGAATGTTCGAACCCACCATGTTCTTCTTCTCCATTACCAGCATATAGCTTAAATCCTTTGTTGGATAAATCATAGACATAGTCTTGACTTTTACCTGTTAACATCTGCCAATTTTTACTGGTAATGTTGTGGTCTTTTCTATATTGGCTCAATACTTTTGGAGTATCAATATCTGGAGTGATTGAAAAAGATGCAATACCAAAATTCGGATTTCCATAAAACTCATTCTGAATTGTAATCATTTTTCTATTCATAATCGGACAAATAGATGGACATGTTGTAAAGAAGAATTCTACGACAAACACTTTTCCTTCAAAGTTTTTATTGGTAATTGTATTTCCGTTTTGATTAACGAATTCAAAATCAGGTACTTTATTGAATGTAACCAAATCTGATTTTTGAAATTTTTGAACCACTTTTGGAATCACATAAATTCCGAAAATTAATATGATAAAAGAAATGCCTATATATGAATATTTTTTTTTCATTGTACTTTATATTTTACGTTTAAATCGCTTTTCTTTTTCAATCGATTTTTTTAATTGGTAGTATATAATTTCAATATCTTTTTTCATCTTATTCTTAAGGTCATTTACAGAATTCATATTATAACCATATAATCTACCATTTTCTGTATCTTCATCATCTTTTCTTCCTCTCAAGCGTAATTCTCTATCGATAATAAAAACATATTCTGAGCTTAAATCTTGTTTAATGGTGTAGGGCGAATCTAAACTTTTAAATAGGCTTTTAATCTCATCCTCATTCATAAAAACAAACTTCCAGTTTTCTATATCTGTATAGGTTTTTAGTTTCATTTTTAAAGATTCAACTTGTATTTCTGTTCCTTTTGGAGCAATTAAAACAGATTGAAAATAAAGGCTTTTACGATATCTTTTATAAATAACTTCGTTTAAATTAAAAAGACCTCCTTTATTTTTATCAATATCAGTCCCTAAAAAACTCACCACAGAAAAATGATTTTGAAAAGAAACTGATCCACTTACATTTTCTACTTTTTCTGTAAGAATTGGCAAATTTGCATGATGATAAATCCCTAATGAAAGGAAAATATAAAAGATCAATGGTCCTAAAAATAAGGACGATAATACTAGTGCTTTTTTGATTTTATTTTTCTTCATGATGCAAAAAAAAAGGTGATAAAAACCACCTTAATATATTTTAATACCAATTAGTAATTCCATTTTATTAAAGGAGACAATACATCAAATAAATATCCTCCTTCTATTAACAACAAAGTAACTAAATAGATGATTAGAAATACAGCAGTCCAAACTACAGCTCTTCTAAACCATTTTTTTTCACCTTCCATGTGCATAAAAGCCCATGTAATTCCATATGCTTTTGCTAATGTTAAAATAATAAATATCCAGTTAAGTGGGCTTGTACCTAAAAAACTTGTTAAATGTAAAACTTCTGGTTTTATAATACCGAAAACAACTTCTACAATTGTTATTATAGATAGTATTCCAAAAACCATCCATATTCTTTTTGTATTAGATTCGTGTGCGTGTGCCATTTTTTATTATCTTTTTACAATTAAACTAAGTAGAAGAATGTGAATACAAATACCCAAACTAAATCTACAAAGTGCCAATATAACCCTACTTTTTCTACCATTTCATAATGTCCTCTTTTTTCGTAAGTACCCAGTAAAACATTAAAAAATATGATAATATTTATAAGTACTCCTGAGAATACGTGAAATCCGTGAAATCCAGTAATGAAGAAAAAGAAATCTGCAAAAATCGGATTCCCATATTCATTGACATGAAGATTAGCACCTTCTACAACTTGTTTTGCATTTAATAAATAACGCTCTCCTTCCTCTCTAGAAAGAATCTGTTTCTTTTTTGTTGCAAGATCAATCTTTTCTACTCTTATTAATACAGAAGGATCATTCTTATAAGAATTTACTACTTCGTTTACAGAATAACTAGGTAATGTTCCTTCGCTTTCATTCCATAATCCATTTTTTCTTGTATGTTGAACTCTTTCTTCGTGTCCTTCAACTACAAAATCAGACAATGCAATTTGATGTCCATCTTTTACAAATTGTAAAATTTTACCATCTGTTGTCTGAACCGCACCGTAAGAACCTCCAATAAAATTTTTCCATTCCCAAGCTTGAGAACCTAAGAAGATTAAACCTCCAATAATTGTAAACAACATATACCACGCTACTTTCTTTTTCTTCATTTGATGACCAGCATCAACGGCTAACACCATTGTTACAGAAGAAAAGATTAAGATAAATGTCATTAATGCTACATAGTACATTGGTGCATGTACTCCATGTAAAAACGGAAAGTGAGTAAAAACTTCATCGGCAATTGGCCAAGAGTCTATAAATTTAAATCTTATTAAACCGTAAGCGGCTAAAAATCCAGAAAAAGTTAATGCATCTGATACGATAAAAAACCACATCATCATTTTTCCGTAACTAGCTCCAAAAGGTCTATTTCCACCACCGTTCCAGGTAGTTTTGTCTTCAGAATTTACAGCAATAGTTGCTCCCATAAATGTCTATGTTAATTATTTTTTAAAATAGTTTGTCAAAATTACATAATTTTCATCATCTAATAAAATAGAAAAAGAAAAATAGATAGATCCAAAGTACTCCAACAAAGTGCCAAAAAATTGCACCTAGCTCAAAACCAAGCATTTCTGCGGAATTATACTTAGATTTAAAATGATTATAAATTACTACTAATAGCACAATTAACCCTGCAATAAGGTGTAAAACGTGCATAAAAGTAATTCCAATAATAAAAGAGGTAGATACAGTACTGTTTGGACCTGTGAAAAACAACCCAACATTTCTTAATTGAACAAAACCTTCATATTGATAATATATAAATCCAACTCCTAAAACCAATGTTATAAGAAGCAACAGAAAACTTCCTTTGCTATTGTCTCTTTTAAGTAATCTTTGTGCTAAAATAAATGTAATACTACTAAAGACAATTAAGCTCGTGCTAATATAAAATGCCATTGGCAAATCAAATGAAACCCAATCTTCTCTCTTTCTACTAACTACATAAGCACTTGTTAATCCTGCAAAAAACATTGTCATGCTAATCATTGAAACCCATAGCATTGGTTTTGCAGACTTTTTTTTTGCTACTTTTAATTCCGTTTTTAAACTTTCTTGACTCATTATTTTAATGTAAAAATTTATCAATTACGTATATTACTTGAACTAACGTTATATAAATTACACTTGATAACATTAGTTTTCTAGCTTCTACATTAGACGCTGTCTTATATAATTGAACTCCATAATACAACATAGAACCTCCAGCTAATGCAATAATTACAGCTGTTGCTGGAAAAATATAAAACGCCCCAGTTACTTTAAGAACTGGTGTAATAGAAACTAAAATCATTATTATTGTATAAAAGATAATTTGCTTTATAGCTCCTTTATCTTTTTTATTCATGGGCAACATATTAAACCCTGCCTTTTGATACTCTTCAAATTGTAACCAACCAATTGCCCAAAAATGTGGGAATTGCCAGAAAAATTGGATTAAAAATAAAAACCCTGCTTCAATTCCAAATTGATTTGTAGCTGCGACCCAACCTAACATAAAAGGAATTGCTCCTGGAATTGCACCTACAAAAACGGCTAAAGGCGTTACTGACTTTAATGGTGTATAAACACTGGTATATAAAAAAATTGAAATCGCTCCAAACAATGCCGACTTTGCATTGATGTTATATAAAATTGCAATTCCAAGAATTGTAAAAGAAAAAGCTATTGTTAATGCAGTAGAAACCGACATTCTACCGGTTGGTAAAGGCCTGTTCATGGTTCTCTTCATCAAAGAATCTGTATCCTTCTCAATTACTTGATTAAATGCGTTTGAAGCACCAACCATAAAATAACCTCCTATAGCTAATTGAATAAATATCAATACATCAACTATTTCTGCTGCTAATAGATACCCTGCAATAGAAGAAAAAACAACGCTTAAAGACAAACCAACTTTTGTAAGTTGCTTAAAATCTGTAACAAAGTTTTTAATTGTTGATTTATTTTCTATTCCTGAAATGGAGTTCATTTATTTTTTCAAATCTTTTGCAAAGATATTTTATTCTATGCTAATTTCTTGCTTTTTATGCCATAAAAAATGTAATAGATTTCTATTTAAAATATTTTAAAAAAATCTTTGGTATTTCCTTTTTTGTTTTAACTTTGCACCCGCATTGAAAGATATGCAAGTTCTTTAAAAATATACTGCGCGAAAGTAGCTCAGGGGTAGAGCATCACCTTGCCAAGGTGAGGGTCGCGGGTTCAAATCCCGTCTTTCGCTCTATTCTATTATAATATTACCAATGATATACCGATAAGGTAGTCAAGCTCAAGTGGTGGAATTGGTAGACACGCTGGACTTAAAATCCAGTGGGCAGTAATGCCCGTATGGGTTCAAGTCCCATCTTGAGTACAATAGTCTTAACATTAATTTGTTAAGGCTTTTTTTGTGGATATAATTCACGAAATTATTGGAAATAAAAAACCCACTCTAAGTTAGAGTGGGAAAATTGCTATGAAAAAGAAAGTGGTTTTTACACCACATTACAAATATACAAGTTTTTAATAAACGCAACTATTTTTTTAAAAAAAAATAACACAATTTAAAAATCAAAGTACCAATTAAACAAATCTGCTTTTATCCCAACAGAAAACCAAAGGGTGTTTGAAGATTGAAAATTAACTTTTTCTGTTTCTGGAGAGAATTTTCTGTAAGTCAATCCTGCAAAAAGATTTAAATTATTTGCTGGGTTAATTAAATACCTTCCTTGAAAATCTGCAATAAATATTGTTGCTTTATTTCCTTGTGCCACTTCGTTATTGTAATTCCCTTTTCTAATATCATAAGATTTATAAATATCTCCACAATTACTTATCATTGGATCTTCATCAAATCCTTTTTGCCCTAAAACCAATTTTGCACTAGCAGTCCATCTATCAAACTTATAATTAGCAATACCAATTGCTTCCCAAAAATTTGCTCCCCACGCATGGCTTAATGATTGACTGTAATTACCATAATTTAACATTGGATCCCTGTGTGCAAAAGTGTAAGGCCTAACAATATTTAGCTCTGCTTGTAAATACAAATCTTTTACTTTAAATGCATCAAAATATTTTGCTCCTAGTTGAAATCCAAATTTGTTTCCCCAATAACCCAAGTCAGTAATTTTTCCAAAAGAAAATTCATCTACAACTAATTGTGAATATAAAATAAGGTTTTCTTTTAATTTATATTTTGCTGTTAATCTTAGCATGGCATTTCCTGCATCTTCTCCTCTACCAAACTCAACAGATCTATAAAATATTAACGGGTTCATAAATCCAATATCAAAACCTTTATCACCTTTAGAGACTGCAGTTTCAAAAAGACCTATGTTTAACTTTTCTGTTACATTAATACTTAAATAGTGTATGGCAATATATTTTCTTGGGTGTTCATTGTTTACCACTACTGGATGCCTAACATCTGTACCCCACAACCAAATGTTTGTATAATTTAGTTTCCAAAAATTTACACTCATTTTTAAATATGGCATTGGAGAAGAAACATCAGAAAGCAACAAAGATCTATAGCCGTCTCCAATAAAATTCTTCCCATTTCCAAATTGGAATTGTAAAAATTTATTAGGTGTGTATGCTAAATAACCTTCTGCTACAGGATAATCGAAAGCATTCGTTTTAAAACCTTTTGCCTTACCTCTTCCAGGAACTAACCCATCCGAAAACGCTGGTTTAAAGGTGTCTGAACGGTTTGAAATAAAGTCATTTATATATCCTGCAAATCGTCCCTGACTTTCATAAATTGTAGCTGAAAAAGAAAAGTCATTTCCTAATCCTCCATTTATTGTTAAATTTCTAGAATTATTAAATGTATAAGAAACATTAGAATTGTCTTTTCCTAATTGTACGTCAAGTAAAAAATCTAGATTAAACCAGTACCCATCACCTTTTACCTCTAGTAGATGCTCATTCCAAATTTTTCTTTGAAGCCAAGAAGTTTTATTTGGCTTTAAAAACTGACTTTTTTCTTTATCTAAATCATATAGTTTATTTACACTGCTATAAACATATGGTTTAACCGCAGTATGAGTGTTTGCGTTTTTATTTAAAGCATATTCATAGTTTATATAACGCTGATGATTAAAAGGTATATTTAATTGACTTTGATGCTCTACAAAAATTGATTTCTTTAGTTCTTTTTTTAAGAACAACAGGTGGGTTTTCTTCTTTTTCTATTTCAACAATTTCTTCAGGATCATTGTTGTTATTTAGCGGAAAATTTATTGGCAAAGCAAAACGCATTTCAACATTATTGTTGTTAAATTTTGCTGGTGTAATTTTAGGAAATGTATTAAAAACTCTATTTACTTCTATCTTTAATTCTTTGTATGGAGAGTTTATGTAAAGGAGTTTAAATTCTCCAGTATTTGTTACTAAAAAAACGGCATTGATATTTCCTTTATATTTTTCGCTTTCTATTATTGAAGGAACTTTAAACTCTTTAAAAAAGGCTCTTTGGTTGTTTCATAAAAGCACTGTTCGATATTTTTTACCTCAATATTTTGACATTTATTGAACTCAGGATATTTTTCTGATTGTGAAAAAATCAAAAATGGAGTCAATAAAGCAAAAAGCAAAATTCTGTTCTTAATTTGATATAAATTAGAATTTAGAAACTCTGTTATCTTTTAAATAGTATTTTTCTTTACTTTCTGGGCACTCTGCAATTCCTTGTTCATCAAAATTTAATCGATGTCCAAATTCACTAATCCAACCAATTTGTTTCGAAGGATTTCCAACAACCAAGGCGTATGGAAAAACTTCTTTAACAACAACCGCTCCAGCACCAATAAAAGAAAATTCGCCTATATCATTACCACAAACTATAGTAGCATTAGCTCCGATACTTGCTCCTTTTTTAACAACTGTTTTTAAATATTGATTTTTTCTATTGACAGCACTTCTCGGATTTATAACATTTGTAAAAACCATTGAAGGCCCTAAAAAAACATCATCCTCGCAAATCACTCCGGTGTATATAGAAACGTTGTTCTGAACTTTAACATTATTCCCTAAAATCACCTCTGGCGATACCACTACATTTTGACCAATATTACAATTATTTCCAATTGTACAGTTCGGCATAATATGGCTAAAGTGCCAAATAGTTGTCCCATCTCCAATTACGCAACCTTTATCAATAACTGCTGTTTCGTGTGCTTTAAATTTACTCATTTAATATTTTAAATCAATCTTAGTTTCTTCAATTATTTCTTTAGCAGACGAAGTGCCAATTCTTTCAACCCCTAAAGTAATCATTTTTAAAACATCATTCTTTGTTTTTACACCTCCCGCAGCTTTAACTTTTAAAGGTCGTGCATTGTCAGACATAATTTTAATCGCTTCAAAAGTGGCTCCATTTGGCTTACCATTTTCTGTTTTATAAAACCCTGTAGATGACTTTACAAATACATTTTTTGCATTATCAATTCCAAAATTTTCAATGACAAGGTTTTTTATTAAGCTAGAAATTGAAGCAATTTGTTCATTAGACAAAGCAGCAACTTCAATTATCCATTTTACAATTTTATTGTTTTTTAAACCAATAGCTGTTCCTTTAATAATTTCCTCTACTACTAAATTAGTGTTTCCTTTTTTAAAAGCCTTGTAATTGATAACAAAATCTAAGTCACCCACTCCTAAGTCAATTGCATCCTGAGCTTCATTTAGCTTTTCTGCCAAAGAATAGGTTCCTTCATGAAAAAACCGATAACGGTACCAACCTGGACAGTTGAATTAGCCTTGTTAATCATTTCTTTAGCCAAAGAAATATAATTAGCTCTAATCATTACCAATTTAAAATTAAATTCAATTGCATCTTCAACCAATTTAATAACATTAGCTCTAGTTTCTTCTTCAGAAATATTAGCCTGACTTGGTTTTTTTAAATAGGTAGTGTCTAAATATTGTGCAAGCTCCATTTGGAATAAAAATATATAACAAAAATACTAAATATAAAGCCCATAAAAAAGAGCAACCCATTGGATTGCTCTTTTTATTACTTTTTTTATTAAATGTTATTCAACACTAAATACAATTGGTAACGTATATTTCATTCCTACTGGAACTCCTCTTTGTTTACCTGGAGTCATTTTAGGTAATGTTTTTGTTACTCTAATTGCCTCGTCTCTTAGTTTTGGATGTGGTGCTCTTGCATTAATTTCGGTAATGTTTCCTTTTGGATCAATTCTAAAAACTACCCAAATTTTCTTTTTACCTGGAGACAATCCTAATTCACCAGCTAAATCGCCGTTAAATTTTCTTGTTACGTGTTTTTTAATTTTATCGTTAAGACAATCACTTTTTTGTTGTCTAGTTCCGGTACATCCAGGAAAAACAGGAACTTCTTCAATAATTGCAAAAGGAACATCTTCTACAACTTCCTCTACTTCTTCTACCTCAACGATCTCTTCAACTTCTACAGCTTCAGTTTCATCAGTCTCAGTAGTTTCGATTACAGTTTCTTCAACTTCTTTTTCGTCTTCTACAATTTCGATTTTTTCTGGAGCTGGTGGTGGCGGTGCTTTTGGTTTGATCTCCTCTATACGCTCAGTAATAGGAATGTCTTCTTCCATTAAGTCTTGCATATTAGCATCACCAAATGCATCAATTGCTCTATCATAGGTTTTGTTTTCCATTGCTACATATGTAACAAAAAGTGCTAAAACCAAACCAAGCTGAATAAACAACTTTGAGTAGTTCTCTAAGTTTGATTTTGGATTTTTCTTAATTTCCATCCTAATATTTTTTTAATAGTTCGCTAATTTAATTAATTTCTTATGACTTATGCAAGTATTAAAGCTAAATAGCATCAATTTTTTTATAAATTGAATTAAAAATTAACAATGCCATAAATACTCCAACCGAATTTGCTACAACATCAAGAAAACTTGCTGTCCTATAAGTTGTAAGAGTTGTCTGTAAAACTTCAATAATTATGCCATAAAAAACACAACCAAATGCAATTGCATATTTTATCTTATTTTTTTGCCTAGAGATTGGATAACTAAGCAACCAAGTAAGTGCTAAAACAAAATATGCAATGGCATGAAATATTTTATCTTGTGAAGATAATTTAATTGGTGATTCTGTTACTTTCGTTAAACTCAAAAACCCAATTAAAACTGCAATACTTATTGTAATAAAAATAATTTTATCCTTTAATAAGATCTTGATAAGCTTGCGCATCTAGTAAATCATCTATTTGAGAAGCGTCTTCTATGGTTACTTTAATCATCCAGCCGTTTCCGTAAGGATCTTTATTCACTAATTCTGGTTCATCTTCTAATGCTTCGTTAAATTCTATAACTTCTCCAGTTAATGGCATAAATAAATCTGAAACTGTTTTAACAGCTTCTACAGATCCAAAAACGTCGTCTTTTTCTACCGTATCATCAAGAGTGTCTACATCAACATATACGATATCACCAAGTTCGCTTTGTGCAAAATCTGTAATACCAATTGTAGCTGTATCGCCATCTACTTTAATCCATTCGTGGTCTTTTGTGTACTTTAATTCTGATGGAATGTTCATTGTAATAATTTTTTATAGTTGATTAATTTTTAGTTGCCTAAGTTATAAATTAAATTGAAACCAGCATTAATAGATTGTCTAGGAAATGTGGTTGAAATTGCGTATTTAGACATGAGGTGATTATAATAAAATGATGTTGTTATGTTACTATTTAATTTATAGTCTGCTGCAAATTTAATAGATAAAAGTTTTTGACCACCACTTATTTGATTATTTTCTATATCTACAGATCTAATTACTGTTAAATTATCTCTTAATGAGATGTCTGCTCTCATATTTATGTCTCCTTTAAGCCTTTGTTGTTTACCTGCAAAACGAGTTTTAAATGCAATATTTTTTAACCTATAACCAACACCAAATATGTATTCTGTTCCTTTAATATCTGTTAGTGTATTATTGTCAAAGTTTAAAGTGAGAGTTCTGTCTTTTCTAATTTCACCTTTAAATGAAAATGAGTTTTTCATTTTCATGTCTATCTTAATTAGTGGAGAAAATTCATCTATTAAGCTGGCGGATGCTATTAATAGTTTTGGTTGATAATTGCCTGTTGCATTTACTTTGGTTAAATCTGTTTGATCGTACTGTAAATTGTTTGTGTAATTAGAAATTGTATACGACGATTTATATCCATTTGTTATTGTAAAACTTGAAAAATTATCTTTGAACCAATCTAATTTCATTAATCCATTGTAACGCAATGTCCAATTCGGAATTGGAATGTTTTTAAACAACCCTAATCCAACCGAATTTGCATTGTCACCAGAATATGCAGCAATAAAAGCTGGCAACAGCACTTGTTGCCCGGCTTCTTTAAAAGCCGCATTTGTAGTATTTGGCAATCCTGTTTCTGAAGATAGCCTTTGAGATAAAACCGTTCTATTGGCTAAAAACGAATTGAATAATTGATCTGAATCCTTAAAAACTGTAGACAGCATAGAAAAACTTGTGCTAAAATTACCTGTTTCTGTAATTGGTGCTGATGTATTTAAAACTCCTCCTTCCACATCTAATTGCTGTGAAATATTATTTGTTTCTATTTTATTTCCAGTTAATTCAATGTTTAAATCTTTAAAAGGTGATAAAGAAACTGTATAATCTAATTTGTTGAAATGTGTTCTACTATAGGTTTTATTATAATATTCTGACCCAACGGCTCTATCTACCAACCATCCTTTTTCAAATGCTTTGTTTCTAATATCTATCTGGCTACCAAAAACAAAACCTAGTGTTGGCGCAAAACCACCATTTATTTGGTCTCTTCCCAAAAACCCTGAGCTCCCTATATAACCTGGCAACATTGTTCCGTTATTCGATGCATAACTTATTTTTGCTGTTTTAATCGCTGTTACCAAATCATAAACACCCAATAGTATTTTGTCTTTTACGGTTGCTTTTTGGGGTTTAATGTTTGTTGTAGTTGGTAATTGTGGTGCTTGAAATTGATTTGAGCTTGTTTTAGGTGCTGTTGTATTTTTAACAAACAGTTTTTTGAACCCTGTATCTGTATATAATTTAGAAAAACTAAAAGTTGTGTTTAAGTTATGAGTGTTTGAGTTTTGCAATAAATTACCAATTTTATCTACATAACTTTTAGATGCTGCTTTCCAATCAAAATTGGCAGTATATCCATAATCTGCTGTAACAAAACTTAAATATGGTAACTTATTAATTGGCAATTTATAGTTTGCTGTTAATTTTTGTTTGTAATGGTCTGGTCTTCCCATAGTAAAGAATTGATCAAAAATTTCTATCTCTTCACCATTTCCAAAATTATCGTACAAATAACTGTTGTTCGCATTAAAGTTTACACTCAACGACTTGGTAATATCAAATCCAATGGTGTAATCCCAATCAAACATAAATCTACGCTGGGTTAATGTTGGCTGTGGACTTAACCCTGTTATTAAATTTCTAGACCTTTGTTGTATATAATTTCTAGTAATTCTAGAATTTAATCCGATAGATTTTGGCAATAAATTAATGTTTAAATCTTTAATTATTTGCCAATGGTTACTTTCTCCAAAAAATTTAGAATTTTTAAAGGGTTCAATAAATTTTGGCTGAAATGTAAAATTATAACTCGCTCCCGCCCTTAAGTTCTGATTTAAATACTTTTCGATATTATAGTCTTTGTGAAACTCTTCAGAAAAAGCATATGAAACAGAAAAATTCTCAATATCATATGGTTTCGGTTTCTTTGTAGATTCTGGATTTCTATTTTTCTTGACATTATTAAAACTAATGCTTTTTCTTAATGTATAATCTTGAGAGTTAATAGAATTCGGATTTACTTTTTTAGCGTCGGCAAATTTTACATCTTGGTATTGTGGGTCGTATTTAGGGTCTCTAAACTCTTCGCCTATACTGTAGCTCATTGGTAATTGAACGCTCCATGTTTTAGGCATCATTTTTCCTAAATTAATATTTGTAGAAACATCATATTGTCTAGTTTCTTCAATACTTCTTTGATTAACTCTATCTTCTACATTCCCAAAACCAATTGTTTGCATTCTACCGGTAACAGAAATATCTGCTAAATCTGCAAAGTTAGCATCCGCATTAACAACTGCTGCCCAACCACCTTGATTGTCAAATCCTGAAGAACGTAATTCATTGAACCAAATTTCTGCACTTTTTTGAGTTGCACTTGTGTTTTTTACTCCTAACATTAATGTTCTTATCGAACCTATTGTAGGGTTACCTTTAACTCTTATTGTCAAAGTTTTTGGATCAGTATTTGACGGAAAAGGATAAATTTTATTAATCGATAGGCTTCCTCCTGAATTTGGAATCTCTCCATCTCTCTTTAATTTTAATTTTCCTAGTTCTTCTAATATAAGGTCTAAATTATTTGAATCTGGCCATACATTTGTTGGTTCTAAACTTCCGCTTGCAGATATTTTTAACGGCACTTCTATTTGATAAAAATTATCATCTAAATCAGTTCCTAATTTAATAATTGCAAGCAAGTCATCATCTCCAACACTTCCAGTAACAATAGGTTCTGCATGTATAAACATTTTTAAGTTTTTATACATTCTTAAATCTACACTAACATTTTTATAAATGGCTCTGGTTTCGTTTTGTAACAGACTTTTAACTTTTAAAGAAACCGATTGCTCGTTCTGTTGTTGTATGGTAGAACTTCCTTGTAGTTGCTCTCTAACAATCCCTGGAGGCAGCACATATCTTCCTTCATTTTGTTCAATATTTACAACTCCAACTTCAAAATTATTTAATTGTTGATTTGTTAAATCTTGAGGTGGATTTACAGCCGGATTAAGCGTTTTTGTATAACGTCTGTAATCTCCTCTAACCAATTCTAATTGACCAAAACGCAATACAACTGGCATTTTAAATTTGGTCATAAACATTCTAATAAAGCGGATGCTGTTAAAATCTGTAATTCCATTTACCGGTGTTCCACTTCTAACTGGAATTCTAAATTGATACCATTTTGTTTTTTTAGATGTTCCATCCGCTAAAGTTACCGAAGTTTCTTTTTCATCAACAATATTATTAATTCCTTTGACCAAATCATTTTTGTTTAAAGAGACTTTATATTCAAAGTAACTTTCTACAGTGTTCATGGTTTGATCTTTATTGATGTCTTCTACATCAGGGTAAGAAGTTGATGAAGTTGGGTACGATTCTGTAGATTGATTTGCCGTTGGCGAATTTCCTTCTGTATTATTAAAGTTTTTATACCTCGTTAATATGGAAGCATTTGTATTGTCGAAATTGGTACTTCTAAAAAACTGAAAATTGTCTGAAGCAATATCATTTGGATTTAATTTATTGATGTCAAAAACTTTTGATTGATAGAAACTCAATTCATCTTCATTTTTTAATCCATCTAAACCAATATCTTGATTTTTTCTAGCGGCATCATCTACATCAAAAGCATATAATATAGATTGATTTGTAGGAACATTTCCCCAAGTTGAGGGAATAATATTTGAAGTAGAACCATCCGCTGGCATTCCGTTTTCATACATCTTTCGATTGTCTTTTAAGATGTCCTCAGAGATGTTTCCAAGATTAAAATACAGTTCTCCAACTTGATTTGCTGGATTGTTGGGATTTATACCTGTTGGTAAACCTTCTGCATTGGTAATCGAATAATCTTGATATGGATCTTTAACCCAAAATTGAATATACTCTACATTGGCTTGATCAAAATTATTGGTTGTTAACGGACGCATTATTCCTCCCCAACGATCTTGTGGATTAGAAAAAGTTCCGTCTGCATTAACAGTAGCACCAGTATCAAAATTATACGTTCCTCTTTCCGAAGGGAAATAGGCTAAATCTAATGTTCTTACTAAAATATTTTGTGTTAAATCCAACTCTGTATTTGGAAATAATTCTGAGTATCCTATTTGACGAACTTCAGTTCTAGACAATTCTATGTTGTCAATATTTCCGGGTTTAGGACCATTTCCATAAAACAATTGATCTATTGAATACCAAGCTAGTTTTGCTCTTTTATCATTATAACTTAAATCATTTGCTGTACCGTTTAAATTTTGTGTTAATGGTGTGCTCGCTGTAAACCAATTTAAAGGTGATAATAAGTCAATCGGAATTTGAGACGCTTCAAAATCATCTACATAAGTAGTTGCTTGTCCGTTAATATCAACACCACTTGGTGTTCCTGGAAGTAAATATGCCAAGTCTGCTCTTACAGATAAATTAGAAGGAACATCTGTATCTACAAAAGGAAGTTTATTTGCCCATTTTGTAAAAATTGGCATTTCTGTAGAATAATCTACATTTAAACCAAACATTGTATTGTTAATTGGATCGCTTCCAAAATTTACTTTTTGAGTGATTGGTTTTTCATTAACGTTTAAAATCGTTCCGCCTAAAATAAATTCATCAGAAAAACGATGCTCAACTTCTAAGCCCATAAAAGTTTTTCGTTGTTGATTGAAAACCGAATTGTTTTCTGTAGAAACATTTATAGGAACACCAGAAGATTGCAATCCAGGATCTATAATTTGTACTCTACCAAACTGATAGTCTACAACAAAATCTACCCCTTCAACTAGTTGCCTTCCTGCTGCAGTAACTTTTACTGAACCTCTGGGAACATTAAATGCATTTAACGGAATTCCTCCACTATTTTCTGATTTTGCGTATCCTTTAAGTAAAAATTTATCTTTGTTCTGATAGTTGTTTTTTGCTTGTGCTTTTGTATTGATATATAATTCATTAAAGACATAATCATTTTTATCTGAAGGTGATGTTAATAAATTTGATAAGTCATTTCCAAAAGGTTCTGTTTCTGGAAAAATAATAAATCCTCTGTTAGAATTTACAGTTACATTTTCTACATAATCAAAAAATCCGTCTCCATTAGGAACTGCATATGAACTCTGATCTAGCTTGTCTAAATTTAAAACGTTTAACAACGTCTTATTTGCAATGCCAGGTGTTACAGCATTCTGTAATGTATTAGACGGAATTCCAGTTTTATCATCTCTATATAAAATTTCGAATCGGAAACCATCTTGAGACAATGGAAAAACACCTAAAGGGTATACATTTTTCATCATTAATTTCCATGTTGGAAATTGCTCTTCGTTCCCTGCAACTACTCTTTTTGTAGTAATGATTTCACTTCGCAATAGCTTTACTGCCAAATTACTTGGGGCTACAATTCCGTCATTTGATAGTTCTCCAACTTTAAAAGAAGTTTCTGAACTTCCAACAACTGTATATTCATAAGCAACAGCTAATACTTCTCCGTCAGAAAGTTTTCTGTTTAACGAAATAAATCCTAATTGTGGATTCAATGAGTATTCGTTTTCATTTAATTTTCTAGCATTTTGCAAGGTAGAATAGCCTGTCCCTTGACTTAAACCATAATTTAATAACGTGCTTTCTACAGTGGTAATATCTCTAATTCCGCTTGATGGATCTAATAAACTAAATAAATTATTTGCGCTGTTTGAAGGTATGTTTTTCCCTTGAACTTGTGAAGGTGAGGCTGGGTTTACCCCAGAACCAACAAAATCTGGTTTATTTGGCTCTCCTATATCTGCCAAAGCAACAATACTTCTAAAGTTTTCTGTGTTAGAGTTTCTATTGGTTATCCAAACTTCTATTCTTGTAATGTTAATTGGACTACTAACTAAAGGATAGTTTTGAAGTGAGCTTTTATAGTTTTCTCTAAAATATTGTGATAAAAAAAAGTGTCTATTGTCATCATAATCTGTAGCCCTTAGTTCAAAAGGATTAATTGATGCTCCTGCTTCTGCTGTTACAGTTTTACTTTCTGAGTTTTGCTGAGAAAAAACAGCTGTTACTCTTGTTTTTCCGAATTGCAATTCTGTTTTTAAACCAAATAAACTTTGTGCTCCGTTTATTAAAGAGTTTTTTATTGGCATTGAAACATTACCTGCTTCAATTTTTCTAATAATATCGTCTTCTTTTCCAATTGGAAGTTTTCCAATAATATCGTCTTCTTTTCCAATAATATCGTCAATTCTATTCAAAAATTCGGGTGAGAATTCTAGTTTAATTAAATTTTGAAAATCAAAGGTAGATTGGGTGTCATAATCTACAGTAACTTTTAATCTTTTACCAATATTTGCAATAATGCTTGCATTTATTTGCTGATCAAAATCAAAGATAAAGCTACTTCTATTGTTTTCTGACAATTGAGGATTGTCTACATTTTGATAAATCCCTCCAAGTTTAATGTTTAGGCTACCACTGGGTATTACCTCTACGGTATTTCCTCCAAAAATTGATTCAAAAAACTTAGAGTTTACATAGTATTTTGGAAGTAAATTTTTTTGAGCATTTTCACTTCCTTTTTTCTTACTTAAAGCGGCGTTTTTTTCTTTGAAATAGTCTCTAATATCTTTTTTTAAGCGATACTTTTGATATTCTTCTGGAGACATAAAAATTGGATTTCCAACTTTAAAACCATCCAATAATTCTACAATAATGTATTTATTTAATTTCTTATCAAAAACAACAGAATATGTGGTTGGAGCATTTAAAAATAAGCTTCCTTTCTGATTTCCTTTAAACTTGTATTTTAAAACAGGTATTGAATCTTTTTTAATAGAGTCGTTTTTCGTTTTTACAGTTTGTGAAAAAATAGCTGTAGTTGCTAATAAAGCAACTACACAAAGTAATGTATTAAAATACTTTTTCCTCAATTTTATTATAAACTTTTTAATGCCCCTTTAATTAAAAATTCTACAGAAGCTTCGGGTTGCTCTTTTAAAATTGTGCTTAACACTTTATCTGATTGTTTTCTGTTAAAGCCTAATACTTCTAATGCAGATAACGCCTCATCTTTGTTTGTATTGTTTCTAACTACAGAAATTGCTTCTAAATCATAGGTTTTTAAAATTTTATCTTTTAAATCAATAATTACACGCTGTGCTGTTTTAGCTCCAATTCCTTTAACAGATTGAATTAACGCAATGTTCTCTGAGGCTATTGCTTGCTGTATTTCTTCGGATGTCATTGAAGACAACATCGTTCTTGCTATGCTTGGTCCAACACCCGATACAGATATTAACAACCTAAAAATTTCTCGTTCTGTTTTATCAATAAAACCATATAAAGTATGTGAATCTTCTTTAACCGATAAATGAGTATATAGGGTTAATGCTTCGCTATCTGGTATTAAAGAAAATGTATTTAAAGAAATGTGTAATAAATAACCAACTCCAGAACAGTCTATAACAACATATGTTGGGTTTTTCTCTACTAATCTTCCTTTAATTTGTGTAATCATACTGGGTTTTTATGAATTGTGTTTTTGCTTTTGTTGCGCATCTACCACGGCAACGGCTGCCATATTTACCATTTCATCTACACTAGCTCCTAACTGTAAAATATGTACTGGTTTTTTTAATCCCATTAAAATCGGACCTATAGATTCAACTTCATCTACTTGTTTCATTAATTTATAGGTAATATTTGCTGCGTCTAAATTAGGAAAAATTAGCACATTAACTTTTTTCCCATTTAATTTAGAAAATGGAAACTCTTTTGCCAACATTGTTCTGTTCAAAGCAAAGTCTGCTTGCAATTCTCCATCTATTACAACATGAGGGAAATGTCTGTGAATATAAGAAACTGCTTCTCTAATTTTTACTGCACTTTCAGAATTTGAAGACCCAAAATTAGAAAACGATAACATTGCAATATTTGGCTTTACACCAAACATTCTAGCCAACGAATACGTTAATTGCGATATTTTTGCCAACTCTTTTGCATTCGGGTTGATGTTAATCGTTGTATCTGCTAAAAACATTGGCCCTTGTTTGGTCAACATTAAATTGGCAGCGGCAACTCTAGTAATTCCGTTGTCTTTTTCAATCAATTCTAATATCGGTTTTACTACAGAAGGGTAAGATCTAGAATAGCCTGTTATTAAAGAATCTGCTTCTCCTGAATTCACCAACATTGCTGCAAAATAATTTCGCTCTCGCATCATTTTTTGAGCCTGCAATAACGTAATTCCTTTTCGTTGACGTGTTTTCCAATAAATTTCTCCAAAACGATTTCTACGCGCTTCTTCTTCATCTGTTTTAGGGTCGATGATTGGCACATCTGCTGTAAATCCAATCTCTTCTTTTAACTCTAAAATGACTTCTTTTCTTCCCAATAAAATTGGTTTTCCAATTTTAACATCATATACTCTTTGTGCTGCTTTTAATACATCTAAGTGATCTGCTTCTGCAAATACAATACTTTTCGGATTGTTCTTTGCTCTATTATGCAGCATTCTAATTTCTTTGCTTCCGGTACCTGAACGCTCCATCAATTCTTCTCGGTATTTTTCCCAATCTTCGATGGGCTCTAAAGCAACACCTGAATCCATCGCTGCTTTTGCAATGGCTGGCGGAATTTCATAAATTAAACGTGGATCAAATGGTTTAGGGATGATGTATTCTTTTCCAAAAGACAAACTAATTTCATCATACACTATATTTACTTGCTCTGGTACTGTTTTCTTAGCCAATTCTGCTAAAGCATGAACAGCCGCCATTTTCATTTCTTCGTTAATTTTTGTTGCTCTTACATCTAAGGCTCCACGGAAAATAAAAGGGAAACCAAGCACGTTATTTACTTGGTTCGGATGATCAGATCTTCCTGTTGCCATGATAATATCTTCTCTAGTTTTTATAGCTAAATCGTATTCAATTTCTGGAACTGGATTTGCCATTGCAAATACAATTGGGTTTTTTGCCATTGACAAGAGCATTTCTGGTGTAACCACATCTCCTTTAGACAATCCGATAAAAACATCAGCATTGTGCATGGCTTCTTCTAAAGTGAAAACATCTTTTTTACTGGTTGCAAACTCTGCTTTCTGAGAAGATAAATCTGTTCTATCTTTTCTGATAACACCTTTGCTATCACACATTACAACATTTTCTCTTTTTACTCCTAATGCTAAATATAATCTTGTACAAGAGATGGCTGCTGCACCTGCTCCGTTCACAACAATCTGAACCTCTTCTATGTTTTTCTCTGTAATTTCTAATGCATTTTTTAATGCGGCTGATGAGATTATAGCGGTTCCGTGTTGATCATCATGCATCACAGGAATGTCTAACTCTTCTTTTAATCTTCTTTCAATTTCAAAAGCTTCTGGAGCCTTAATATCTTCTAAATTAATTCCTCCAAAAGTTGGAGCAATTAATTTAACGGTTTCTACAAATTTATCTACATCTGTTGTATCTACCTCAATGTCAAAAACATCTATATCTGCAAATATTTTAAATAACAACCCTTTCCCTTCCAATACAGGTTTTGAAGCCAAAGCTCCAATATCACCTAAACCTAAAACTGCTGTTCCGTTAGAAATTACAGCTACTAAATTTCCTTTAGCTGTATATTTATATGCGTTGTTTGGGTCTTTTTCTATTTCTAAACACGGCTCTGCAACTCCAGGAGAATATGCTAAAGATAAATCGTGTTGAGTAGCATATTTTTTTGTAGGAACTACTTCAATTTTTCCTGGTTTCGGTTTTGCATGATACAATAAAGCTTCGTGTCTTTTCCTAGATTCACTCATGTTTTTGCTGTTTGTATGAACCAACAAATATAGTCTTTTTTGAATGGTATTTTACTAAAAAAAGGGTTAGTAAGTAACAATAAAGCAATTGAAAGCGTCTATTGAAAAAGAAAACTTATTTTTAAGAAATATTTGCATCAACTTTAACAAAAATAGAGTTACATTTTAATCTTACAACCAATATGTTTGCTTTTAACTAATTTAAATTCTATGAAAAATATTATCACGCTTCTTTTGCTGTTTATTTCCTTTTCTCTTGCTTCTCAAATAAGTGGTAAAGTAACTGATAACAAAGAAAATTCTCTTTCTTTTGTTAGTATCTATTTAGATGGAACAATAACAGGAACAACTTCTAATGAAGATGGAGAATATGAATTACCGCTTAAAAAAGCAGGAAATTATACGGTTATCTTTCAATATTTAGGTTTTAAAACAATAAAAAAATCTGTAAAAATTACTTCGCTCCCTTTTCAATTGAGTGTGCAAATGTTCCCAGAACAGATAACATTGAATGAGGTTCAAATTAGTAGCAAAGAAAATCCTGCAAACAAAATTATTAGAAATGTAATTGCTAACAAAAAGAAAAACGAAAGTAAGGTTCAAAAATATACTGCCGATTTTTACTCAAGAGGTTTGTATAAAATAAAAAATGCCCCAGAGAAAATTTTAGGACAATCTTTGGGAGATTTAGGTGGCGGATTAGATTCAACTAGAAGCGGAATTATCTATTTATCTGAAACGGTTTCTAAAATAATGCATCAAAAACCAACTGATTTTAAAGAACATATTGTTGCTTCAAAAGTTAGCGGAAGAGATAATGGAGTTAGTTTTAACAGAGCTCAAGACGTAAATTTTAACCTCTACAACAATACCGTTAAAATTGGAAATGAAATTATTTCGCCGATTTCTAATTATGCTTTTGGTTATTATAACTATAAATTGGTTGGAACTTTTTATGATAAAAATGGTCAGCTTATTAATAAAATTGCCATTTTACCTAAACGTAAAAACGATCGTGTTTTTGATGGTTTTATTTACATTGCAGAAGATGATTGGGCCTTGTACGGAACAGAAATCTCTGTAAATGGAACTCAAATAAATTTACCCATGGTCGATGTTTTGCGCTTTAAACAGAGTTTTAATAAATCAATCAAAAACGATGCTTGGGTGGTAATTTCTCAAACCATTGATTTTAAAGTTGGCTTATTTGGGTTTAATGTAAATGGTCGATTTTCATCGGCGTATAGCAACTATAATTTCAATCCTACTTTTGATAAAAATACCTTTGGAAAAGAAATTTTATCCTTTGAAAAAGAAGCTACAAAAAAAGATTCCTTGTATTGGAAATCACTAAGACCTGTTCCGTTAACAACAGAAGAAGTTAAAGATTATGTTGTTAAAGACAGTATTAAAGTTATCAGAAAATCAAAAAAATATCTAGATTCTATTGATGCTAAAAACAACAAACTTTCTTGGACATTTCCAATCTCGGGGTATTCTTACCAAGATTCGTATAATGATTGGTCTATAAATGTTGGTTCCCCAATTGCTAAATTAAATTTTAATACCGTTCAGGGTTGGAATTCCTCTATTGAACTCGATTATTTTAAGTCGTTAAACAAAACAGGAAAGTGGATTAATTTTGGAACGGATTTAGGCTATAGTTTTTCAGAGAAAAAAACCAGACCAACCTTTTACTTTGGCTATAAATGGAATAATATTACCAGGCCTATTTTACGTTTTTCGGGTGGAATTACAACTAGTCAATTTAATGGTGCAAACCCGATTTCGCCTTTCTGGAATACTATAAATTCTGTTTATTTTGAAAGAAATTACCTAAAAATTTATGAAAAAGCATTTGCAAATCTTTCTTTTTCAAGAGAAATTACAAATGGATTTCGATTTAATGGCTCATTAGAATTTGCTAACAGAAAGCCTTTAGTAAACACAAGCGATTTTAGTGCTAAAAATTTTGCTGACAGAGAATATACTTCAAATGACCCACAAAATCCTACAAACTTCTTGCCTTCATTTACTGCTCATAATATATGGACATTGAATCTTGGGACAACCATTAATTTTGGAACAAAATACTTGTCCTATCCAGATAGAAAATTTACGGTGTATAACAACAAATATCCGTCTTTGTATGTTGGGTATCGCAAAACCTTTGGCGCTAGTAATAGTCAGTTAAATGTTGATTATGTGTTTACTCAACTTCGTCAAAATTTTTCATTAGGGAATTTAGGAAACACCAAATACCGTATTAAAGGGGGTATGTTTTTAGAGCAAAAAAATATTGCCTTTATGGATTACGCTCATTTTAATGGAAACAAACTAGCTATTTCTCCAAGTGGAGGAACAACCAATCATTTTAACTTACTAGATTATTATGCCTACAGCACAAATGATCGTTTTGCTGAATTTCATGGGGAGCATAATTTTAAAGGATTTATCTTAGGAAAAATTCCGTTGATAAATTTACTCAACTTTCATTTAGTAGCAGGGGCAAAAGGGTTGTTTACTGGTGATAGAAAACCCTATTCAGAAGCATCTATAGGATTAGACAATATTGGTATTGGTAAATGGCGTTTTTTACGTGTTGATTATGTGATTTCAAAAGGAGGTATCAACCAAAAACAAAACGGATTTGTTTTTAGTTTGAGTTTGTTTAATTAGTTTTGAAGTATGAAAATACAAGTCCTACTTTTTGGCATTGCTACAGATTTATTACAAACTTCTTCTTTAGCATTTGAAGTTTCAGAAAATTGTTCTGTTGCTGATTTCAAAAATGAGATAAAAGCAACATATCCTCAGTTAGAAAATATCAATTCGTATGCAGTTGCCATTAATGAAACCTATGCTTCTGATGAAATGATACTAAATCAAAATGATATCGTTGCAATTATTCCTCCGGTTAGTGGGGGTTAAAATCCCATCCTAACCTTCCCAAAGTGAAGGAAATTTTATAAATACATCTAAAAACTGACAGACTTCTTAAGTGTAAAACTACTTTTAAAATGACAAGAATTACTTTTTACTGCAAATACTTTCTATCAATATAAAATGTTCCGAAAGGGATGATTGAAGCTAATAATATTGTTCTAAACGTTTTTGGATCCCATTTTTCTTCTGATTTTAGCATAAATGCTAAAACAATATACACCATAAATAGAATTCCGTGTGGCATTCCAAGCATTTTAACATAGCTTTCGTCACCACCAAAATATTTTACTGGAGTTGCAATAAATAACAATAGCAAGTAAGAAAGACCTTCTAAAAAACTAACAATTCTAAATATATTCTTCATTTTATTTGATTAGGTTCTCTGTCAGTTCGAGTGAAATTCTGCAAGAATTTTGTATCGAGAACTATTTACTTCTCGATACAATTTTACTTTGTAAAATCATTCAAAGTGACATTCAAAATTTATTGGCAAAGATACATTTTGATTTCCTATTTTTGTAACAGATATGAGCAAAACATCGATAAAAATTACATCAGAAAAATTAGACTTACAAGCTTGTTACGATTTTGTGACAGATGCTTCTTGTGGCGGAATTTCGGCCTTTGTAGGAACTGTTAGAAACGACACAAAAGGCAAAGAAGTTACACAGTTAGATTTTTCTACCTACAAACCAATGGCACTTAAAGAAATGCAAAAAATTGCTGATTTGGCTTTAAGAAAATTTGCTATTGAGAAAATTGCCATTCACCATGCAGAAGGTATGTTACAAATTGGAGATATTCCGGTAATTATTACTGCTTCTGCAAAACACAGAAAAGCTGCTTTTGATGCGTGTCAGTTTGCTATTGACACCTTAAAAGAAACCGTGCCCATTTGGAAAAAAGAACATTTTTCTGACGGAGAGGTTTGGGTAAATGCACATCCTTAAAAATTAGAAACTCCCCCAGATAAACTTAAAATGGTTGCGGCTGGATATCTTTCTTTTAATAACTGTGTGGCTTTATAACTAGAAATTCCTTTTTGACAAACGATAACATATTTTTTAGAAGCATCAATCTGTAAAGTATCTAAATTAGAAATTGTACTTGTTTTATCAATTTGAAAAGGTGGTTGTAGATTTTCTGTTACAGAGATAATTTCTAATCTTCTCGACTGCGCTCGAAGTGACAATTCGTTTTTCAATTCCGTAGAAGAAATCAACCAATCTGGATTTTGAATTTCACAATTGGCATCAAAATAGGTTTCGGTATCAAAAATATTTTGAATTTCTTTTTTTGAAATACCATTCTGAAGCTTCATTTTTAACTGTGAGTTTTGCAAAGAATTATAAATCATCAACTCATTCGTTAATGGTTTTCCAATTGCTGTTACCAATTTCAATACTTCATTTACTTGTTGTGCAGCGATCAAACTTACAATTGCATTTAAGGTTCCTGCTTCCTCACAATTCGGAACATCAGTTGCCATATTGGGAAATGCATCACGTAAATTAGCAGATAAACTTCCGGCTTCTTGTTGCACATTAAATGTAGCAACATACCCATCAAACTTATACAATGACCCATATACCAAGGGTTTGTTTTTGATAACACAAGCATCATTTAACAAGTATTTTGTAGGTAAAGAATCGGTTCCGTCAACAACAATATCTATATTATTTATCAACTCAAAAACGTTTTCTTTTGTAATCGGTTTGTTACTAAAACTCACTTCTGTAAATGGGGCTCTTTCTTCAATGAACTCAGCCAATATTTCTGCCTTGGGTTTTCCAACATCCTCCAAAGAGTAAAAAACTTGACGATGCAAATTTGAAATAACAATCGTGTCAAAATCAATTAAATGCAATTTTCCAATTCCGCTTGCAGCCAAATGCACAGCAATTGGACTCCCTAAACCTCCACATCCAACTACTAAAACACTTGCGTTTTGGAGTTTTTCTTGGCCAACTTCACCAATTTCTGATAGAGTGATTTGACGTTTAAAAAGTTGATTTTTTGTTGGTTTCATTTTACATTTTCTGTCATTTCGAATGTAGTGAAACGTAATTGAGAAATCTATGGTAGATTAGATTCCTCCGCTTCAGTCGGAATGACATTCGTTAATTATTTAATTCCTTTTTAGCATCTTCAAACTCTTCTGGGGTATTTACATTTCTAATAAATGTATCATCAACCTCGACAATTTCAACATCAGAATTAATCAACATTTTACGAGGACACGAATATCCTTGTGCTAAATATTGTAATAATATTGGATATGCTTTTGGCTCGTAAATGGTAATTAATGGTTCTATAAATTGGTTGCCTTCTCCTTTAATTGCTGTGGCAACTTTTGAAGGATTTCTTTTTTCTAATAAGAATTGTATCAATTCATTATTTACAAACGGAACATCGGTTGCCAAAGCCAACCAAGCCGAATTTGGGTCTTTTTGAAATGCAGAGCAGATTCCGCCAAACGGACCTAAGTTTAAAAATGCATCATGAATTTCATTTGGATTTCCAGCATCCTTTTGCACAGAATAAAAAGTTTCTAAGTTATTCTTTTCTAACAAGTCTTTGGCAACTTCTTTTTGTGGCTTCCCATAATAATTCAGTTGAGATTTGTCCTTTCCCATTCGTGTACTTTTTCCACCAACCAAAACCAACCCTTTTATTTTCGGAATTGTTTCTTCAATAATTTTTTTTATATGATTTGTAATGTTTTCAAAATCATCTATTTCATATTTCGGAATATCTTTCCAATTTGGAAATTTGTCTTTTATTGATTGAAACGGTTCAATATCTTTCGTTAATTTCACAAAGAATATTACCTCAGAAATCTGATCAATTCTTTTATCTATAGAAGCTTCTTTTTCTGGATCTAAAAAAATAATTTGCTTTGATCCCGCATAATGATTTCCGTTTATAAATAAATAATCGTATTGTGCAAACTGCAACCGTTGTAAAAACTTATTTACGTTTGAAGATGTTTTTATTTCCAAGTTTCCTTCGTGATGAAAAACAAATTCTGAAAGTTGATTGTGCTCAACATCTTTTGCATGAGAAGCATCAAAATACGCTAAGTTGTATTTGGATAATTTCTTAGAAACATGTTGCACTAAATCTGAAATTACTCCACATTTTGTTCCTAAAATAGCAATTTCATTGGGTGCAAAATTTCCGTTTTCTCTCCTTGTTAAATTTGTATGTTTTGTGTGTGTTTTCATTCTTGTGTTTGTCATTGCGAAGTGTGTAAAGCAATCTCTTAAAAGATTACTTCGTCATGCTTCCTCGTAATGACGTTAATTTTTTATATCTGATTTTCCTCCAGTTTTTTCTACTAACTTTACTTCTTTTATCACCATTTTTTGACTGATTGCCTTACACATATCATAAATAGTTAAACAAGCAATATTTGCACCTGTTAAAGCTTCCATTTCTACACCTGTTTTCCCTTCAATAGTTACTTTACAGAACACTTCGATATGCTCTGAATCTATAATTTCAATATCAATATCAACGCCATTAATTAATAATGGATGACACATCGGAATCAGTTCTGAAGTTTTCTTCACAGCCTGAATTCCTGCTATAATTGCCGTTTGAAAAACTGGCCCTTTTTTGGTAATCAATTCATCATTTGAGAAATGAGAAATGATTTCTGTTCCTAAAAACATGCTTGCTTTTGCAGTAGCGGTTCTTTTGGTAACTGCTTTGTCAGAAACATTGACCATTTTAGGATTGTTTTTTTTATTGATGTGGGAAAAATTGTTCACGAATTTAGTTTTTAATTTTGAATGTTTAGTTATTAGTTAGATTCTGTTGAGACGTTTTAACAATAGATGTTAGTATTCGAATCAATTCATCATTATCCAAAATTAAGGAATTTACATCTATTGATGTTAGTTCACTTTGTTTTAATAATCGTAACCAATATTTAGTTTCTCTTGCTTCTTTTGAAGAAATCGACATCTTCGCTGTAAAATCTTTCTTGCTTTGACCCGCTAAAGCTTCCTCAACATTTCCTCCTATTGAAGTTCCGCTTCTTGAAATTTGTCTTGAAATTATAAATTCTTTTTCTATTTGTAGTTTTTTATAAAGGGAAATTATTTTTAGAGAAAATTCAAAACTCTTTTTTTGAACGATACTTTCTTTCATAACATGTTTTTTTAACTTAGCTCTCAAAACTAAGCATTAAAAACTATAATTCGCGATAGCGAATTATCTTAAATACCTCTCCTTTTTTAAATTCTGTTTGTGCCGATGGCAATAGAATAAATGCATCTGCATGTACCAAACTTGCTAAATCTCCAGAGCCGTTTCCTGTAATTGGAGTTGCAATTAAATGTCCAAATCTATAAGCTAATTTTACTTGTAAAAAAAACGTTAAGCTAGGTTTAAAAATAACGTCTTCTGCTAGAATGGCGTTTTCTTCTTGTTGTTGTACTCCAACAGATTTGTAATACCAAGGATAAAAATACGCCAAACAGTTGACAAACGTAGAAATTGGATTCCCTGGAAACGCAAAGACAACTGTCTTTTTTTGATTCTTTTTCTCAGTACCTTTATCTACACTCTGATAAACATTCTGCTCACTCAAACCTAAAGCATCTGAGATGCCAAACCAGAATGGTTTTCCTGGTCGTTGCGCAACTCTATGAAATAATTTTTCAACCCCCAATTCATTTAAAACTTCAGGAAGAAAATCAAATTTCCCTTTGCTAACTGCACCACTAAATAACAATACATCAAACTCATTTAAATAAGCTTCAATTTTACTTTTTAATACAGGTTTTTCATCTGTAATGTGTGCAGTTTCTGATGAAATATGTAGTTTTTCTAACAACGAAACCAACGTAAAAACATTACTCCTACGGATTTGATGTGCTAACGGAATTTCTTCTACACCTACCAATTCATCTCCAGTAGAAACAATCATTACTTTGGGTTGTTTTGCAACTTTTATTGTCGATTTTCCAACAGTTGCCAACACACCAATTTCTGCAGCAGAGATAACGGTGTTTTTCTGAATTAATAGATCTCCAACTTTTCCATCTTTTCCTTTTTGATGAATATTCTGACGATCATAGACCGCCTCAATACTCACTATTGCGATGTTGTTTTCTATAACAATATCTTCATATCGAATAACAGCTGTAGTGTTGTTTGGCAACATTGCACCTGTCATTACTTCAATGCAATTTTCTGGATTTTGTAGTGTGATTTGTTCGCTTCCTGCAGCTTGAATTCCTTCTACAACAAAATTGCGTCGCCCTTTTTGGAAACTCGAATAATCAATGGCAATTCCATCCATAGAAACACGATGAAAAGGCGGGAAATCTCTATCTGCTTTGATATCTTCTTTTAAAATTCTACCAACAGATTTGAGAAACGGAATTTCTTCAACGCCAAAATCTTGGGCTGAATTTAAAACGGTTTGTAATGCTTGTTCTGTTGAAATCATTTTTATTGTCATTCCTGCATTTGCAAGAATCATTTTTTATGGATTCCCGATTCCTCGGGAATGACATTTAATTCTTTTATTTTGATTCTGAAATGTCTTCAGAATAAATTACCCACCAATAGTACTCATGCTCTCAGAAACACTACCTTTTGTTCGATTTATTTCTGCGATGAAACCGTTTTCTGGTTTCTCTTTGACCAACGATAAAAAGAGTTCTTTTAAATCATCATTAGAGGCACCATTTCTAATAAAATCTCTTAAATTAAAAACACCATCATCAAACAAACAGTTTTTAAATGTTCCGGTTGATGTAATTCTAATTCTGTTACAATCACTACAAATCGTTCTTGTAAAGGCAGGAATAATTCCAACTGAACCTTTGTGATTTTCTATCGAAAAATTAAGTGATGTTGATGACTTCTCTGACTGAATTTCTAAAACTTCAAACTCAGATTTTATTTCATTTAAAATCTTATTATAATTCCAAGTTTCTTGCATTTCACGTTGCCCTTTTCCGTTAAATGGCATTTCTTCGATAAACCGAACAGCAATATCTTTGTCTTTTGTCAACCGAACAAAATCAGTAATTTCATTGGTGTTCATTCCAGATTGTACAACAACGTTCAGTTTTAAATTCATACTGCTTTTTTCTAGCGCTTCCATGGTTTTATAAACCTCATCAAACACATTTCTACGGGTAATTTCATTGAATTTATCAGCTTGTAAACTATCAATACTCAAATTGATGTTTTTTACCTTTTTAAGGTTTTCTAAGGTTTCAATATGCTTAAAAATCAATGCTCCATTTGTTGTGATATTGATATCGTCTAACAAATCATTAAAAGACAACATTTCTAAAAATCCAACAAAATCTTTTCTCACAAAAGGCTCGCCACCAGTTAAACGAATTTTGTTAACACCCAATTCCGTTAACACACGAATAACACGATACATTTCTTTGTACGTTAATAATTCTTTTCTAGGTACAATTTCAATTCCGTGAGCAGGCATACAATATTGACAACGCAAGTTACAGCGATCAGTAACTGCTAACCGAACGTAATTTATTTGTCTTCCAAAGCTGTCTATTAATTTACTCATTTAAAATGGAACTAAATCTGGTTGAATAATGTGTTGTTTTGCATCAATTGATTTAAATATATCACCTGAATAATGTTTACTCAAAACTTCTTTAAAATTAGTTTTTGATTGTGGAAACTCTTTCATGAAATCCTGAAAATCATAAGAATCAGATTTCTCTATAAAATGATTCATTATTTGAATAGATGGAAATGTTACGGTTGCATTATATTTACCATCTGCATTGTATTTATTTGCAAATTCTTGCAATTGAATACTATATTTTTCAAAGGCAACATCTTTTCCGTACTTATTAATATAAATCCAAGCTAAACGTAAATGAGCTTCATGAGTAAAGCATAAAGGTCTAAAATTACACATTGAAAATTTCTCTTCAAATTCTTCATCAGAAAGTTTCCAATGCTTTTCCATTAGTTTGGTAATTTATCACTTAATAAACCATATACAAACGCACCAATTGTAGCTCCTAAAATCACAATTAATATGGTTGTAATTCCATGACCTACAAGTACAAACATTGGCCCAGGACAAGCCCCTGCCAATGCCCATCCCAATCCAAAGATTGTTCCTCCAACTAAAGTTCTTATGAGTCCTTTTTTCTTTTCTTTGGTGGTAATTTTTTCTCCTTTATGGTTTTTTATTTTTCCTTTCTCAAACAATTGCATAAAAACCATAGATATAAGAACTGCACTTCCTATAATTCCAAACATATGAAATGATTGAAATTTGAACATTTCATAAATTCTATACCAAGAAACCACTTCTGATTTGCTTAAGATAATTCCAAAAAGTGAACCGATAACTAAAAATCTGATGTTTTTCATAATTTAGTATATTAACGGTATTAAAAACCAGGTCATTAATAAGCCTCCAATAAAAAATCCAATTACCGCTAATAGAGATGAAATTTGCAAGCTACTCAATCCTGTAATTGCATGTCCTGAGGTACATCCACCTGCATACCGTGCTCCGAAACCAATCATAAATCCAGCGCCTATTAATATGGCAAAACCTTTCATTGAAAAAATGTTTTCTGTACTAAAAATTTCTGCTGGAAGATACGATTGTCCTGCATTGGCAAATCCTAACTCTGCTAATTCTGAAGCTGTTTCTGGATTGATTGCAATATTTTCTGTTGGCATTAAATAGTGTGAAGAAAGATATCCTCCAAGAATAATTCCTGCGACAAAAAACAAACTCCATTTTTGTTCTTTCCAGTCTTTTTTGAAATAATCTGATGCTTTTCCTGCTCCTCCAATGGTGCAAAATGTTTCTAAATTTGTTGAAACTCCGAAACCCCTTCCGAAGTAATTCATCAACAATAAAACAATTGCTATCATCGGACCCGCAACATACCAAGGCCAAGGTTGTGAGATAAATTCCATTAACTATTTAGTTTTTGATTGATAAATTTTAATATTCTATCAGTAGCTCCAATGTGTTCTTTAATGAAGTTCTGATTTATGCTTCCCATTTGCTCTCTATAGTCTTTGTCTGACTTTAGCTTTGTAAAAATAGTTGAAAATTCTTTTTGATTTACAATTACTTTACAACCATTTAAAGCAACCAAGTCTACAACTTCTTTGTATTTTTTATACGCTGGACCAATGACTATGGGTACGCCAAAAGTTGCTGGTTCTAACACATTGTGCACCCCATTTTTTGTCAATCCTCCACCAACATAAGCTACATTTGCAGCAGCGTAAATTTTGGTTAAAATTCCGATAGTATCTGCTATAAAAATATCGTATTCAGAGAGGTTTTTCCCTTCTCTTTCTGAAAACAACACCACCTTCTTTTGAATTGATTTTTTTAACAATTCAATCTCTTTTGCATTGATGTTATGTGGCGCAATGATAAATTTTTCGCCTTCAGAACTAGTTGTATTGATATAATTTACGAGCAATGCTTCATCTTCTTTCCAAGTACTTCCAGCGACAACAGTGTATTGATTATTTTTAAACGCTGTAATAAAATCTAACGAATTGTCTTGTTGTAAAATTTCGTGCACTCTATCAAAACGTGTGTCTCCGCTGATAGTAACGCTATCTATATCTATACTTTTCAATAAGTTTTTAGAGATTTCATCTTGCACAAAAAAGTGATTAAAGGCTTTTAAAGATTTTCTCATAAAGCCTCCATAAAACTTAAAGAAAATTTGATTTTTTCTGAAGATTCCAGAAATCAAAATCGTCGGAATATTTCTTTCTTTTAGTCCGTGTAAATAATTTGGCCAAAATTCATACTTGATAAAAATAGCTAAAGACGGATTTACAATCTGTAAAAACCTACGAACATTGCTTTTTGAGTCCATTGGTAAATAGCAAACTACATCAGCGAGTTTATAATTTTTACGAATCTCATATCCAGAAGGAGAGAAAAAAGTCAATACAATTTTATGTGTTGGATTTTCTGACTTTAATTTTTCTATAATTTGTCTTCCTTGTTCAAATTCACCCAAAGATGCCGCATGAATCCAAATTACATTTGAATCATTTTTAACCAAAGATAGTTTGTTAAAAGAGGCTTTTCTACCAATAACAAAAAGCTTTATTTTCTTATCAAACAAAGCTATAATCGACAACAAAAAAGTTGTTAGAAAAATGATAAAATTATAAACGAATCTCATGCGTTGTAAATGTACAAAATTGAGGCATAAAAAAACTCCCAAACAAAAGTTTGAGAGTTTATATTATTTCTTGATCTTATTAAACCTCAAAAGGCTCAATAGAAACATACGATTTATTGTCTCTTTTCTTTTGGAATTGTACAACGCCATCTACTCTAGCATGTAATGTATGGTCTTTCCCCATATATACATTTTCTCCTGGGTTGTGTGTTGTCCCTCTTTGACGAACAATAATGTTTCCTGCTATTGCAGCTTGTCCTCCAAAAATTTTAACTCCTAGTCGTTTCGATTCTGATTCTCTACCATTCTTCGAACTACCTACTCCTTTTTTATGTGCCATGATTGTATGGTTTTAAAATTGGTTATTTTATTTAGTTAAAGCTTCAATTAATTCTGCTTTCTTTAAAGAAGTATATCCTTTAATTCCTGCTTCTTTAGCTGCAGCTTTTAATTCTGCTACTGTCATTGAACTATAATCAACAGTTGCTGCTGATTCTTTTACCTCAGCTTTTTTAGGAGCAGCTTCCTTTTTAGGAGCAGCTTCTTTTTTTGCTGTTTTTTTAGCACCAGATACAGCGATAGCTTCAATTTGAATTTCGCTTAAATACTGACGATGTCCATTTTTCTTTTTGTATCCTTTTCTTCTTTTCTTTTTGAAAACGATTACTTTGTCACCTTTTAAGTGACCTAAGATTTTAGCCGTTACTGAGGCTCCTTCTATAGCTGGGGCGCCAATAGTTACATTTCCTTTATCTTCTACTAAAAGAACATTATCAAAAGAAACTTTTGATCCTTCTTCTCCTTGTAAACGATGAACGTAAACTTTTTGGTCTTTTGCTACTTTAAATTGCTGCCCTGCTATCTCTACGATTGCGTACATACTATTAGTTTTGCGTATTTATACTTTAATTAAACATCTTCTTAATGAAAATGCGGGTGCAAATATACATTTTATTCTTAAATCTACAATAGCAAAATTAAACGTTTTTTAGCAGTAATTTTAAGATTTACAGCGAGTTATTTTTTCTTGTTTACCAAATAGACTCCAAGTAAAATAATTACTGCAGCAAATAATTGAATAAAACTTAATTTTTCTCCATCTAAAATTCCCCAAAAAACGGCAACAATCGGAATCAAATATGTAACAGATGAAGCAAAGATTGGCGTAGCTAAATGTACCATTTTATTATATAAAACTTTGGCTAAACCAGTACCTACAATTGCTAAAATTGTAATGTAGCCTAAAGAATTGATGCTGGTTTGATTCATTTGAAAAGTAGCAAAAAAATCGGTCATTGATAACACTAATAATGCAGGAATAATCAACAATAAAAAGTTTCCTGCCACAATACTTAATGCACTTATATCATGTAAGTGTTTTTTTACAATATTTACATTAAACGCATATCCAATTGACGCGACAATGATTAAAATAGAAAACCAATAATTCTGATTTGGATTTAAATCTGCTCCTTTTAAAATCAGTATAATTGTCCCAATCAATCCGATAAGAATCCCTATTAGTTGCTGTTTTTTAAAGGTAAACCCAAAAAAAGAAGCGCCAAAAATAAGTGTATTAAAAGGTGTCAGCGAATTTAATATTGACGCAATAGAACTGTCTATTCCACTAACAGCGTAGGCGAATAAAAAAACAGGAATAAAAGTTCCTAAAATTGCTGTATAGGCAATGTACCTCCAGTGTTTTCTTTGAATTTCTTTAATGCTTTTATGTCCTATCAGTAATAAAAAAATAGCTGCAATTAAAATCCGTAAAGCACCTAGTTGAATAGGAGTTAAACCAATCAATGCTTTTTTCATCAAAATAAAGGAACTTCCCCAAACCAACGCTAGAATCCCTAAATAAATCCATTTTTGATTCTTAGAATCCATTTTTAACTATTTATCTTTCACAAAAGTCGTTTAATTCTGCTGATATAAAACAATTAATTGATAAATTTGTAGCATCATTAGATAATTTAAATTTATTATGAAAATTCAACAAATATTTGCAATTGTATTAATCGCTGTTTTTACCCTTTCTGCTTGTAACACAGAAACAAAAAAAGCTCCTGAAGTAAGCATTGCAAAAACACCAAAAATGCAAAAAGTAGCTATTAATATTTCTGGAATGACTTGCGAAATTGGATGTGCAAAAACCATACAATCTAAACTTTCTAAAAAAGCAGGAATCACTTCTGCTAAGGTAATCTTTAAAGATAGTTTAGGATTGGTAGAATTTGATGCAAATACCATTTCTGCTGAAGACATTAATACTTTTATTAACGGAATTGCAGGTGGTGGTTTATATACTGTAAAAAGCTCTAAACAAGTTGCTGATTTTGATATAGTAGAAAAATAGGTGCTGTGAAAAAACAACTTCCTTTATTTGTAAAGCTTTCTTTAATTTCTGTTTATGTAATTTTCTTAGCTGGTTCTGTAGTTAGAATGACTGGCTCTGGAATGGGTTGCCCAGATTGGCCAAAATGTTTTGGATATTTTATTCCTCCAACTTCTGAAGAACAAATTACTTGGCAGCCAAATACAGATTACAAAAAAGGAATGATCATCATTAAAGATGAAACCTTATATGTTGCTCAAAAAGATGTAAAAACCTACTTAAGTTTTGCAGCGAATAACTGGGCAAAATACACAAAACACAGTTATGCAACATTTAATAAGTACCATACCTGGACAGAATATTTAAATCGATTAGCTTCTGCAGTAGCTGGTATTTTCTTCTTGTTTTTAATCCTTTCATCATTAAAATATTGGAAAGAAAATAAAGAAATCACTATTTTGGCTTGGCTGGCTTTTATCTTAATGTTGGTAGAAGCTTGGTTAGGTAAAATTGTGGTCGATTCTAATTTAAAGCCAACTATTATTACCATTCATATGGTAGGTGGTTTAATCATTATTGCGCTTTTATTACGTCTTCTTTTTATTACTTCAAACAAATCTTTTGGAGCAAATAAAGAAGATAACACATATCGATATAATTCTCTATTTAGTAAATTATTAATTATTTCTGCGGTTTTTAGTTTGATACAAATTGCAATGGGAACTCAAGTGCGTCAATTTATTGATGAACAAGTAAAATTGTTTGGTTTTGAAAATAAAAATTACAGCTTGCTAAATCCGAGTTTTAAATTTTATTTCCATAGATCATTTACCATCGCCATTGTATTGATAAATTTAGGATTGTTTTATCTAAATCAACTTAAAAACTTAGGGTATACTTTGGTAAATTGGGTTGTGTTTTTAATCTTTTTAGAAACCATTACAGGGATTTTAATGTATTATGCAGAATTTCCGATGGGAACTCAGGCAACACATTTATTAGCTGGTGCAGTTTTATTTGGATTGCAATTTTATTTGTGGTTACAAAGTAGAAAAGTGAAAGCTTAATTCGTTTATTTATTCTCCCATTCTAACGTTTCTATCAAACGTATGATATCTTTTTTTATATATACTACTGCTGGTAAAATAGAATCGTAATTTGGCTTTACATAAAAATACAAAGCACCTTTTATAAAATTGTCTGTACTATCTGTTAAGTGAAACTGAATTTGCGAAGCCGCATTTCCAGAAATTTCTTGCATACTCCCAAAAACACGTTTCTCATAATTTTCAAAGTTTTTTGTAGTAATTTCTTCTGCTTTTACAGCATGTTCATACACCAATTTTTCAGACTCTACCAATAACTCCTTTAAGTTGTTTACAATAGGTCTGTAGGTAATATTTACGGTTGCTTTTAACTTGGGATATCTAATTTGTCGCCAATACTTTGGTTGCTCAATTAGTTCTACATTCGAAGAAACCTCAAAGCTATAAGGCTTTGCAACAAGAACTTTTTTATAATTACTCGTTGGGTATTGTAAACTTAAATACCCTTTTGGTTTTGGTAAAACATCTTCTTTGCAAGAAGAAAATAAAAATCCAACTAAAAAAAGGATGTAAAAATTACGCATGTAATCTAGTTACTTTAACTTGTTTAATTCGTTTTCTGTCTAATGCTTCAACTGTAAACGAAAAATTATGGAAAATTATTTTCTCTCCTTTTCTTGGGAATTTCCCTGAGATTTCTAAAATAAATCCAGCTAACGTTTCAGACTCTCCTTTTTCTTCCTCAAAAACAGCTTCATCATCAAGAGTTAGTACTTTACAGAAATCTTTAATCGTTGTTTTACCGTCAAACACATATTTATTTGCATCTAACTTAAAATAGACTAAATCTTCATCATCAAACTCGTCATTAATATCCCCTACAATTTCTTCAATTACATCTTCTAACGTTACAATTCCGCTTGTGCCACCATATTCATCAACCACAATGGCTAAATGATTTTTCTTTTCTTGAAACTCACTTAGTAAGTCGTCTAGTTTTTTATTTTCTGGAACGAAAAAAGGTTCCCGTAATAAACTTTGCCATTTAAATTTAGTTTTGTCTAAATGCTCTAGTAAATCTTTTGCGTATAAAACACCTATGATATTATCTATAGACTCATGATACACTGGATTTCTAGAATAACCTCTCTTTACAATTTTTTCCAATACTTCTTTGTAGGCCTCTTCATCAGAAATAGCAAAAATATCTATACGGGGTTTCATTATTTGAACCGTTTCTGTATTTCCGAAAGTGACAATTCCTTGTAGAATTTTCTTTTCTTCTTTTGTTGTTGTTTCGTCTGATGTAAGTTCTAAAGCTTGTGATAATTTTTCTACAGAAAAATTAGAGTTTTTACCTCCTAATCGTTTTTCTACAACCCCTGTTAAACGTATTAACGGCATACTAAAAACTGATAAAATTGTTCTTAGAATAAGTACTGGTTTTGCCATTGTTTCAGAAAAATTCAACGAGTTTCTAGATGCATATACTTTTGGTAAAACTTCTCCAAACAACAATATTAAAAAAGTAACCAAAATTACTTCAATCATAAACTTTATGATATAGCTTGAAATAGAAATTATACCCCACTCTATAGAAAAATCTTTATCCCCAAAAAATTGTTCACTTAAACTAGCAAATATTAAAACAATAAGAATGTTTATAAAATTATTTGTTATTAATATAGTTGCCAGTAATTTTTTTGGTCTTTCTAATAATTTTACAACTAAACTATTTCCTTTGGTTTTTTCTATTTGTTGGTCTAATTGTGTTTGGGAAAGTGAAAAAAAAGCAATTTCTGATCCAGAAATTAAAGCAGAACAAATCAATAGAAATACTAATACTAAACTGTTAATTGTAATTAGTAAATCGAATTTTAATATGAATAATAAAAATATACTTGCGGGTTCTGAGTCCAAATTTTAAAAGTTTAATTTTTTAAAATGGTAAATCGTCGTTTTCTTCAACTTGATTGGCTGGTGCTTCTGTTTTTTCTGTTGAAGCATCCTGTTTTACCGTTTCTTTTTTAGTTGTTAAAAAAGTCATATCAACAACATGAATTTCTGTAGCATATCTTTTTTGACCATCTTGTTCCCATTGACGGGTTTTAAGTCTTCCTTCGCAATAAATTTTATCTCCTTTAGATAAATATTTTTCACAAATTTCTGCTAATTTGTTTCTAACAACAACATTGTGCCATTCTGTATTGGTCACTTTCTCGCCAGTCTGTTTATTTGTATATGTTTCGTTTGTAGCAATAGGGAAACGACCAATTGAGTTTCCGCCATCAAAATAATGCATTTTAACTTCATCCCCTAAATGCCCAATAAGCATTACTTTATTTAATGTTCCTGCCATGTTTTTGATATATTTTTTTCATTTGCTCTTTCAAAAAATTGACAAGAACAAACAAACTGATTTATAATCAAATGTACTAAAAATATCCGTTTGAAGGATTGAAGTTTTCTAAAAAATTAGCGATTAAAATAGGCACTGGATATTTTTTTATAGAATTCCAACTTATTTGATTTTCGTGCAATACATCTTTCTTTACAATCCAAAATTTAGTGTATAAATGTTGATGAGAAAGCTTGTGAACTACTTCGTTTTCGTTAAACAAAACAATATTTTCTTTTTCTGATATCTGTAGAGAAAGCTCTTCTTTCGAAATACCTTTTTCTGTTTCTATCAAAGGAAACTCGTACAATCCTTGCCAAATTCCTTTTCCTTTTCTTTCCGATAACATGGTTTTATTATCATCTGAAATAAAAACCAGGTAATTAAAGTACCTTTTTCTGATCTTTATTTTCTGCTCTTTAACAGGCAATTGTTTAATTGTTTTCTTTGCCAACGCAATACAACTATCATTTAACGGACAGGTTTCACATAACGGATTTTGCGGTTTGCAATGCAATGCTCCAAAATCCATGATAGCCTGATTATAGCTGCCAGGTTGTTTCGGATCAATTAATGTTTGTGCCAATTCTTTAAATTCTTTTATTCCTGCAGATGAATTTATTGGAGTTTTAATTCCGAAATACCGAGATAAAACCCGATAAACATTTCCATCTACAACAGCTTGTGATTCATCAAAACAAATAGAAGAAATTGCTGATGCTGTGTAATCTCCAACCCCTTTTAGTTTTTTTATTTCTTCATAAGTTGAAGGAAATTTTCCGTCCAATTCATTGGCAATGTATTTCGCAGAATAATGTAAGTTTCTTGCTCTAGAATAATACCCTAAACCTTGCCAAAGCTTTAAAACCTTAGATTCACTAGCTTTTGCCAAATCAAATACAGTTGGAAACTCTTTTGTAAACGTGATATAATAAGACAACCCTTGATGAACTCTGGTTTGTTGAAGCATTATTTCTGATAGCCAAATAAAATACGGATTTTTAGTTTTTCGCCAAGGCAAATCTCTATCATTTTGTAAATACCAGTAAATTAATCTGTTAGAAAAGTCCATTTTATAAATCGCTGCGGCAAAATTACATCATAATATTCACATAATTTTAATGGATTAAGTTTTTGGAATAGATTAATTATCATATATTTGCACCCTCAAAATTATAAAACAAACATACAAATATATTAACATGACGAAAGCAGATATCGTATCAAAAATTTCAGATAAATCTGGAATTGAAAAAGGGGATGTTTTAGAAACAGTTGAAGCATTTATGGAAGTGGTTAAAGACGCATTAGAGCAAGGAGATAATGTATATTTAAGAGGTTTTGGTAGCTTCATAATTAAAACTAGAGCTGAAAAAACTGGAAGAAATATTTCAAAAAACACAACAATTAAAATCCCTTCACACAATATTCCGGCTTTTAAGCCTGCCAAAACTTTTACTGAAGGAGTAAAAAAGAACGTATTAGTAAAATAATAAAAGTATTAATCTAAACCTTTTTTTTAGGTTTAATAAAAAGATCTAATTATGCCAAGTGGTAAAAAAAGAAAGAGAGCAAAAATCTCTACACACAAACGTAAGAAAAGAGCTAGAGCAAACAGACATAAGAAAAAGTAAGCAATGCTTACTTTTTCTGCATTTGCTTTAAAAGCTTAACAACGTTCATTGACAAGAAGTTTAAACACTTCATACAGGCAAAAAATCCTGTACTATTATTTAATCCATCTACACAATTATGTGTAGTATAAAACCAAATTCAGAATGAAAACAGAATTAATTATTCGTTCAAGTTCATCTGATATTGATTTTGCCTTACTAAGAGATGGTAGACTTATTGAATTAAATAAAGAGACTAACGATAATAAATTTTCTGTAGGCGATATTTTTATTGCCAAAATAGGAAAAGTATTGTCTGGCTTAAATGCTGCATTTGTAAACGTAGGTTATTCAAAAGATGGCTTTTTACATTATCATGATTTAGGCGCACAAGTTAACTCTTTATCAAAATTCCTTAAGAAAGTAAGCACAGGTAATTATAAAGAATTCACTTTAAAAAATTTCGGCTTTGAGAAAGATATACACAAAGACGGAAACATTAATGATGTCCTTAAAACAGGACAAAACACATTAGTACAAATTGTAAAAGAACCAATTTCTACCAAAGGACCAAGAATTAGTTCTGAGCTATCTATAGCTGGTAGGTATTTAGTTTTAGTTCCTTTTTCTAATCGAGTTTCTGTATCTCAAAAAATTGCAGATCCAAAAGAAAAAGAACGTTTAAAAAGATTAGCCCAAAGTATTAAACCAAAAGGTTTTGGTGTGATACTAAGAACTGTTGCGCAAGATAAAAAAGTAGCAGAGTTAGACAGGGATTTACAAAACTCTTTAGACCGTTGGAAAGCTATGTGTAAAAGCATTGCGAATACAAATACTCCAACAAAAATATTGAGCGAGTTAAACAGAGCATCATCTATATTAAGAGATGTAATGAATGATTCTTTTACAAACATTATTACAAATGATGAAACTTTAGTTGTAGAAATTAAAGACTATTTACAAGAAATTTACCCAGAAAAGGTAGATATTGTACATCTACACAAATCAAAAACTCCAATATTTGAGAAGTATGGTATAGAACGCCAAATAAAAACTTCTTTTGGTAAAACAGTATCTATGAGTAAAGGTGCATATTTGGTAATAGAACATACCGAAGCCTTACATGTTATAGATGTTAATAGTGGAAACAGATCTAATAAAGCAAATTCTCAAGAAGACACAGCTTTAGAAGTAAACATGATTGCTGCAAAAGAAATTGCAAGACAATTACAGTTACGTGATATGGGTGGAATTATTGTGGTTGATTTTATTGATATGCAAAGTGCAGAGAATAGACAAAAGCTCTATCAATACATGAAAGATGAAATGTCTTTTGATAGAACAAAGCACAAAATTTTACCACCAAGTAAATTTGGATTGGTGCAAATAACTCGTCAAAGAGTAAGACCAGAATTAGAAATTAAAACTAGAGAGCCAAATCCGAATATAAACGGAGAAGTAGAAGCTCCTATTGTTTTAATTGATAAAATAGAAATTGAGTTAGAAAGAATTATATCTAGTGGAAAAAACTACAAAAAGATTACGCTAAATGCGCATCCGTTTGTAGCCGCTTACCTTACAAAAGGTGTTTCTTCTATTCGTTTTAAATGGTTTATTAAATACAAAAAGTGGATTGATATATTACCTAGAGATGCTTACCAATACTTACAATATAAATTTTATAAAAAAAGTAAGTAAGGCATAACTTTTATCAACAAAAAAACCGCATCATTTAAATGATGCGGTTTTTTTTATAATTTGTTTTACTGTCTTTTATTCTTTGTTGGACGCCAGTTTGGTATCTTCATTCCATTTTTTAAGACTGATTACTTTATTGTTGTTGTATGTAATTTCTTTTAATGAATTTTTGTTCCAAGCAAACCATTTTCCTACTTTTTTTCCTGCATCATAATTTGCAATCATTGTTTTTTCTCCATCTTGATTGTAAGAAATCCATTGCCCCGTTAATTTTTTATCTTTAAAAAATCCTTGTTCTTTTATAGAACCATCTTGATAATAATAGGTTGCTTTTACCATGTCTCCTGCTTTTTCATAGGTTGGCTCAACTTCTTGAGCATTGATATTTGCAATAACAAATAATACAATTAGGGTAAGTAATTTTTTCATGGTTTGTATATTTAATGTTAACGATATACACAAATCTACCTATTTTTTAACAAATAACAAACGTTTACATAACATTAAATTAACATTGGGTTAAAACCAAAAACCCAAATTAAAATACCAATACTGGTTTTTGGTGTCTGGAGACCAAGAATATTTTAAATCTATTGGACCTAAAAAAGAATTGATACTATAGCCAAATGCATACCCAGATTTTGTGTCATTAAACAAGTCCCCTCCTTTTAAAACACTATCATCTACTCTAGCAAAATTGGCCAAAAAATGAATAAATTGTTTTTCTGAAATTCCAACTCTTACATTAAATGTCGATTTTAAAAAAGATTGTTCTGACAATGCATTCATATCGTACCCATAAAAAGGAATGTAATTATTGATGAAATTTTGATTATATCCTCCTAATAAAAAATCAAATGTTGTTGAGTTAACTTCACCAAGGGTAAACCCTGCCTCTGACTCAAATTGAAAAGTAACATCTTTTAAAAAAGTTTTTGCAAATCCTATTTTACCTCTCACTTGTGAAAACTGAATAAAATCGTTGTTATAATCTGTTGAAGACATATACCACTTAAACCTAGCATCTAAAAACACTCCTTTTTTAGGATAATATTTGTCATCATAGGTGTCTAATTTTAAATAAGAATAGAGATTTAAATAATCACTATCGTCAAAAACAAACGGATCATTTGTCAACGTAGAAATTGTTTCAGTTTGTGATAATAATTTTTGATATTCTAAGCCTAAACCTATTGCAAACTTTCTATCAAAAGTTGTTTGGACATATACTCTATTTATAAAATCTCTATACTTTAAATTGACTAAATTAATACCTGAAATATTTGATTTTACATCGGTTTGAAAACTGTTATATCTAGAACTAAATCCGTAACTATAATAAAATCCATTATCTACAAAATACTGTAAATTAAATCTTGGCTTATCCCCAACTACTAAATCTATAGAGATTGCATCATTTTTAGATAAAATATTCTTTTTATTTAAATTGATTAAAACACCCGATTTATAAACCAAGTCATAATGTACTCCTAATCTTAAATTTGCATTTTGTTTGTTTTCTTTAACGTCTATAAAAACAACTTTACCTTTAGAAGAATTTTTTACGTTAAACTTTATCATCTTAAAATTATCAGTTGCTGATAAATAGCTAACTCTAGTTGCTAGTTCTTTATAATTGATTTTATCTCTTTCTTGTAATTTTAATTTTCCTAAGATATATGCTCTTGTGTAATTCTTATTTCCAGAAATTTCTATTTTACCAACAACAAATTCTGAATCTTTATTTACCAAATCGTTAGGAATTCGTTTTATTGTTTGGAGCTTAGCAATACTATCGAACGTTTTAGTAAATTTTTTTGCAATTTGAGTTCCTTTGGCCATTATTTCTAATGATTTATCAAAGGAAACAACCGTAAAATCAAAAATATCAGGATGAATGTAAATGTCGGTTTTTGCCCTCTGCTTAGAATTTCTATTATAAATTTGATAACTAGAAATTTGACTCAATACATCTAATACTGTTTTTATATTTTCTTTGTCAAATAATTTTGATTGCACATCTACTCCAATAATAATATCTACTCCAGTTTTTTTCATTTCGTCAACCGGAAAATTATTTGCAACGCCTCCATCAATCAATAATTGACCTTCTATTTCTATTGGGTTTAGTAAGGTAGGAAAAGAACCACTAGCCCTAAGTGCCAAAGGTAAAGAGCCGCTTGTAAGCTTAACTTGATTTCCTTTTTCTACATCTGTTGCAATACAAAAAAACGGAATTGGAAGTTTAGAAAAATCTGAAATAGAATCTACAGGGGATAATAATTGTGTTAAAAAACTTAGTACATTTTGCCCTTTAGAAACACCTTGGGGTAAACCTATTTTTCCTTGATTTATTGGCAATACAAGTGAATGTTTTTCTCCATGCTCTTTATCAAAAAAAGGTTTTGACTTTCTTGGGTTCTTGTCTTGTAATAACGTATAAAAATCTGTGTCAATAACAATTTTTTCTATTTGACCTGCGCTATACCCTGCTGCATACAAACCTCCAATAATGGCTCCCATACTTGTTCCACCAATATAATCTATTTGAATTCCTGCTTTTTCAATTTCTTTTAAAACACCAACATGTGCAAAGCCTTTTGCTCCACCTCCACTTAAAACCAATCCAATTTTTGGTTGCTTTTTTTGTGAAAAAACAACCATTGAGGTTAGTAGAAATATGAAAAGTATTTTTTTCATTCAGGTGTGTTGTTAAAATATTCAAATATAGTTTTTGCTCTAGATTTTCCAACTTCTATTTCTAGCTCTTCTAATCTAGCCATTTTTACTCTTTTTGCAGATTTAAATTTACGCAATAATGTGGTAATGGTTTGCTTACCAATACCAGGTATTTGTTCTAATTCTGATTGTATGGCGCTTTTACTTCTTTTATTTCTATGAAACGTTATCCCAAAGCGATGTGCTTCATTTCTTAAAAACTGTATCACTTTTAAACTTTCCGATTTTTTATCTAAATACAACGGAACAGAATCTCCTGGGTAATAAATTTCTTCCAATCTTTTGGCAATACCAACAATGGCAATTTTTCCTCTTAATCCTAAAATATCTAAGCTTTTTAACGCAGAAGATAATTGCCCTTTTCCGCCATCAATAATTATCAGTTGAGGTAACGATTCGTTCTCTGCTAACAATCTTTTATAGCGTCTAAAAACAACTTCTTCCATCGAAGCAAAATCATCTGGTCCAACAACTGTTTTAATATTGTAATGTCTGTATTCTTTTTTACTAGGTTTTCCATTTCTAAAAACTACACAGGCAGCAACTGGATGCGTTCCTTGGATGTTGGAATTGTCAAAACACTCGATATGTCTTGGTTCTTCTTTTAAGCGTAAATCTGCTTTCATTAGAGACATGATTCTGTTGGCATGCCTATCTGGATCCACAATTTTTAGTTGTTTAAATCGATCTTGTCTAAAATAACGCGCATTTCGTATTGACAGTTCAACAATTCGTTTTTTATCTCCCGTTTTTGGAATGGTAACCTTTATGTCATCTCCAAGCTCTACAGCAAACGGAACATAGATTTCTTTTGATTGCGAATTAAATCGTTGACGAATTTCTATGATTGATAACTCCAACAATTCTTTATCAGATTCATCCAGTTTTTTCTTAATTTCTGTTGTATGAGATTGTATGATTGAACCGTTCGCAATTTTAAAAAAGTTCACATAGCCATAGCTTTCGTCAGAAATAACAGAAAACACATCTACATTATTAATACTTGGATTTACCACAGTAGATTTTGCCTGGTAATTTGCTAATTGATCTATTTTTTCTTTTATTTTATGAGCCTCTTCGAACTCCATTTTTGATGCAAAACCTTGCATCAACTCAGAAAATTTTTCTAAAGATTCTTTAAAGTTCCCTTTGATAATATTTCTAATCGCAGAAACATCTGCTTGATAATTTTCTTCTGTTTGTAGGTTTTCACAAGGAGCCTTACAATTTCCTAAATGATATTCTAAGCAAACTTTATATTTTTTTGCCGCAATTTTTTCTTTGCTTAAATCGTAATTGCACGTACGTAATGTATAAAGCTCTTTTATTAAATCTAATAAGGCTTTTGCTGTTCTAATAGATGTGTAAGGTCCAAAATATTCTGATCCATCTTTTACAACATTTCTTGTTAAGAAAATTCTTGGGAAACGTTCGTTTTTAATACAAATCCAAGGGTACGTTTTATCATCTTTAAGCATCACATTGTATTTTGGTTGATACTTTTTGATCAGATTGTTTTCTAACAACAATGCATCTGTTTCTGTATCTACAACAATGTGTTTGATGCTAACAATTTTTTTTACTAAAACTTTAGTTTTACCATTTTCATGATTCTTAGTAAAGTAAGAAGCAACTCTTTTTTTTAAATTTTTTGCTTTACCAACATAGATGATAACATCGTTTGTATCAAAATATTGATATACGCCAGGAGAATTTGGCAACGATTTAATTTGGATTTCTAAAGCATTAGACATACTACGAAAATACGTTTTTTATAGCGTATCTTCATCCTTGTTTTTATGAAAATAAAAAGATGTTTTAACTATTTAGAAGCAAGCTCTTGTTTTTCCTCATTCTTTTTTTCTGGTGGAAATGCTTGCTTATTAAAGATAAACAATAGCGCAACACCAATGGTAATAAAAGAATCTGCTCCGTTAAAAACAGCATTGAAAAACGTAAAGTTTTCGCCTTCATAAATTGGAAAATACAACATATCCACAACTCTACCGTGAAATAATTCTCCATAAGGATTTTCTGCAAAAAGTGTCGCTGTTCCATGAGCTGGTGCATCAAAAATCACTCCATAAAATACTGAATCAATGATGTTTCCGAATGCTCCTGAAAGCACTAAAGAAATAGCCAATACAATAACAGTTGGAGCATTTCTTTTGATGGTGTTTCGCAACCAATAAATAATTCCAAATACAGCTACCACTCTAAATAGAGTTAAAAATAATTTCCCTGCTTTACCACCAAACTCAAAACCCCATGCCATGCCATTATTTTCTGTAAAATGAATTATAAACCAATCGAAAACGTGAATACTTTCTTGAATTTCGAAATGTGTTTTTATGTAAATTTTACTTACTTGATCTACAAGTAATGCTAAAAAAACAGTGGTAATTGCAATGGTTTTTTTGGACATAGTAATGTGTTAATGTGTAATCAACAAAAATAGGAATATTATTATGATTGTTCTAGTTTTCATAAATCATTTCCATTCAAAAGATTATAAGGACTAGCAATTTTAAATAAAATAAAGTAGTTTTGAGATTATTAACCTTTATTATGTATCATGTTTGCAACTGCTTCAATAGAAAATTCTACTTGGTCTAACTCTAAAAAAATAGGGTTCCGTTTTTTCTTCTCCTATTTTTCTCTTTTTATGTTATTTGAAAATAATGGCGCTTTTCCTTTTTTTGAATATCTATCGGGTCTTTTTAATACTTTCTTATACAAATTGATTCCATGGGTTGGAAAAGCAGCCTTTGGAATGTCTGAGACTATAAGAGTAGGACCAAATGGTAGTGGAGATACAACCTAAGATTACCTATTGATTTTTACCATCTTTTTTATCGCTGTTTTAACCACTGTTATTTGGTCGGTTTTAGACAAAAAAAGAACCAATTATTTAAAAATGTACTATTGGTTAACTTTAGCCATACGTTTGTATGTCGGGCTAATGTTGATCAATTACGGAATGATTAAAGTAATTCAATTACAATTCTCAAGTCCTTCTATGTCTAGACTAACACAACCTTTTGGAGATGCTTCTCCAATGGGATTGGCATGGACTTTCTTAGGATTCTCTAAAGGATACAATATGTTTATGGGTATTGCAGAAATTGCCGCTGTGTTACTTTTATTTAGAAGAACTATGACATTTGGTTTAATTATTACACTAATGACAACGGCAAACGTAATGGCGGTAAATTATTTTTATGATGTTCCTGTTAAAATTTTATCTACACACTTATTTTTGTTATCGGCCTTTTTATTAGCTAGAGATTTTAACAAATTATGTCAATTTTTCTTCTTTAGAAAACCTGTTTCTTTAAGCAGTATCTCCAAACCGAAATTTAAAAAAGGCTTCAATCGTTTTTTACTTCTAGCAAAACTGTTTCTTTTAACGTATGCTTTAGGTTATGGTGCATATAGCACCTTAGAGACTAAAGAAAAATATAGAGGAGAAAGTGCTAAAAGCATTCTTGAAGGTTTTTATGAAATAAATGAATTGACAATAAATAACACAAAAGTCGATTTAACTTTTAAATCTGATATTTCTGGTTGGGAATACTTAATGATTGAAGGAAAAAGATTTGCTCAAATTAGATTTGGAAATAATAAAAAAAATTGGTTTAGAATAAAAATAGATTCTACTAAGAAAGAACTTGAGCTTAAAAATTCTAGAGATACCTTAAATGTTTATACCTTCAAATACAATGACGATTTAAAGGATAATTTCTTTTTAAACGGAATTGTAGAAAAAGACAGTATTTCAATAAAATTAAAACGTACCAAAAATTATCAAGAAAAATTTTTACTAACCAATAGAGGCTTTCATTGGATTAATGAAGTGCCTTATAATAGATAAATACGATTTAAGAGCATTATAAATAAAAAAGCAACCAAATTTGGTTGCTTTTTTTTATTGATTTCTTTTAGCTTCTATGCTAAGTGTTGCATGAGGAACTAATTTTAGACGTTCCTTCATTATTAATTTTCCTGTAACTCTACAAACACCATAGGTCTTGTTTTCTATTCGTTGTAGCGCATTTTTTAAATCTCTAATAAACTTTTCTTGACGAATGGCTAATTGCACATTGGCTTCTTTAGCCATAGTATCTGAACCTTCATCAAATGATTTAAATGATGGAGATGTGTCATCTGTACCATTATCTGCATCATTTTTGTATGAACTTTCTAATAGAGCTAAATCTTCTTTGGCTCTTGCTATTTTTTTCTCAATAATTTCTTTAAACTCTTGTAAGTCTTTATCTGAATATCTCACGATGCTGTCTGACATAACTCCTACATTTTATTAATTAATATTCTACTTTTGATGTTGTCGAATTCGATTTCGACACCATCAGTTAATGAGTCTACAAAAACCAGTTCTTTAGTTAGAGTTTCACTCATTATATATTCTTTGTTTTCTAATACAGATTCTTGTAAGTTTTGATAATTTAAGACGGTAAGTTGTATCTTATCTGTAACTTCAAAACCAGAATCTTTTCGTAAATTTTGAATTCTATTTACCAATTCTCTAGCAATTCCTTCTTTACGTAATTCTTCAGAAATAGTAACATCTAGAGCAACGGTTAATCCTTGTGAATTTGCAACCAACCAACCTTCAATGTCTTTCGATGAAATTTCTACATCTAAGATTTCCAAATGTATACTTTTTTTATCAATTTTTATAGAAAGATTTCCATCTTTTTCTATCTTAAAAATATCTTCTTGACTAAAATTTTGAATGGCATTAGAAATCAACTTCATATCACGTCCAAACTTTGGTCCAAGTGTTTTAAAATTTGGTTTAATTTGCTTCACTAAAATTCCAGAAGCATCATCTAACAACTCTATTTCTTTTACGTTTACTTCATGTTTTATCAAATCAGAAACTGCTAAAATTTCTTCTTTTTGTTGTGCATCCAATATCGGAATCATTATCTTTTGTAAGGGTTGACGAACTTTTATTTTTTCTTTTGCTCTTAATGATAAAACCAACGAAGAAATAGTTTGTGCGTTTTCCATTTTACGTTCTAAAGACTCGTCAATAAACGATGTATCAAACTTTGGAAATTCTGCTAAATGCACAGATTCAAAATGCTCTTTTCCTGTTGCTTTTGTTAAATCTGTATACAATCTATCCATAAAAAATGGTGCTACTGGCGCACTTAATTTTGCAACAGTTAGCATACAGGTATACAAAGTTTGATAGGCAGAAATTTTGTCTTGCTGATAATCTCCTTTCCAAAAACGTCTTCTACACAATCTCACATACCAGTTACTCAAGTATTCTTGCACAAAGTCAGAAATTGCTCTGGTTGCTTTTGTTGGCTCATAATCTTCATAAAAAGCATCAACTCTTTTTGTAAGCGAATGTAGTTCTGATAAAATCCAACGATCTATTTCTGGTCTTTCTTTTAAAGGAACATCTGCTTCTGTATAGGTAAAATTGTCAATGTTTGCATACAAAGTAAAGAATGAATAGGTGTTGTAAAGGGTTCCAAAAAACTTTCTTGTAACTTCGGCAATTCCTTCAAGATCAAATTTTAAATTATCCCACGGATTTGCATTGCTAATCATATACCAACGTGTAGCATCTGCTCCATAGGTTTTCAACGTTTCAAAAGGGTCTGTTGCGTTTCCTAAACGCTTCGACATTTTCTGTCCGTTTTTATCTAAAACCAACCCGTTAGAAACTACATTTTTATACGCAACTGAATCAAAAACCATGGTTCCGATGGCATGTAATGTATAAAACCAACCTCTTGTTTGATCTACTCCTTCGGCAATAAAATTAGCTGGAAAACTTTCGTTATTGTCTATCAATTCTTTATTTTCAAATGGATAATGCCATTGTGCATAAGGCATTGAACCTGAATCGAACCAAACATCAATCAAATCACTCTCGCGTTTCATTGGTTTTCCAGATTCAGAAACCAAGGTAATTTGATCAACTACATTTTTATGTAAGTCGATGTTATCATAATTCTCTTCAGACATATTCCCCACTTCAAATACCGAGAAAATATCTTTGTCCATAACACCTGCCTGAACGGCACGTTCCATTTCTGATTTCAATTCTACAACAGAACCGATTATGATTTCTTCCTTGCCGTCTTCAGTTCTCCAAATTGGTAATGGAATTCCCCAAAAACGAGAACGAGATAAGTTCCAATCATTGGCGTTTTTTAACCAGTTTCCAAAACGACCTGTTCCCGTTGATGCTGGTTTCCAGTTTATCGTTTCGTTCAATTCGTGCATTCTGTCTTTTACATCAGTAACTTTGATAAACCAAGAATCTAATGGATAATACAAAATAGGTTTGTCTGTTCTCCAACAATTCGGGTAACTATGTACGTATTTTTCTACCTTAAAGGCTTTGTTTTCTGTTTTTAATTTGATAGCTAATTCTACATCAACCGATTTTTCTGGAGCTTCTCCGTCATTATAATATTCATTCTTTACATACTTCCCTCCAAATTCACCCAATTCTGGTCTAAATTTCCCTTGTAAATCTACTAAAGGAACTGGGTTTCCATTATCGTCTAAGACTAGAAGTGGCGGAATTTCAGGTGTAGCCTGTTTTGCAACCATGGCATCATCTGCACCAAAAGTTGGAGCGGTATGTACAATTCCTGTTCCATCTTCAGTAGTTACAAAATCTCCAGAAATAACTCTAAAAGCATTTTCTGCATTTTCATAAGGTAAAGCATAGGTTAATAATTGCTCATAACGGATACCTACTAGGTCTTTTCCTTTGAACTCGTTTAAAACTAAAAATGGAATTTGTTTATCTTCTTCTGAATAATTTGCTAATTCTGCTGCATCTTTAACTTGATTAAACTTTTTCCCTGCAAATTGTTTGCTAACCAAATTCTTAGCCAACACAACTTTTATAGGCTCAAAGGTGTATTGATTAAAAGTGTCCACTAACACATAATCTATCTTTGGCCCTACGGTTAACGCTGTATTACTTGGTAAAGTCCAAGGAGTAGTTGTCCACGCTAAAAAGTGCACATCTCCATCAACTTGTAAAAATTCTGGCAAGGTGTTTTTTATCGTTTTAAACTGAGCAACAACCGTAGTGTCTGTAACATCTTGGTAGGTTCCAGGTTGATTTAATTCGTGAGAACTCAGTCCTGTTCCTGCTTTTGGAGAGTAGGGTTGAATTGTATATCCTTTGTATAATAAATTCTTGTTGTAAATTTGCTTTAACAACCACCAAACAGATTCCATGTATTTTGGCTTATAGGTAATATATGGGTCTTCCATATCTACCCAATAACCTACTTTACGCGTCATATCATTCCAAATATCTGTATAGCGCATTACTGCTTTTTTACAAGCTTCGTTGTATTCTTCTACAGTAATTTTAGTTCCAATATCTTCTTTGGTAATTCCGAGTTCTTTTTCAACACCCAATTCTACAGGTAAACCATGGGTGTCCCAACCTGCTTTTCTTTTTACTTGAAAGCCTTTCATGGTTTTGTAACGAGGAAAAATATCTTTAATCGCTCTCGCTAATACATGGTGAACTCCTGGTAAACCGTTTGCTGAAGGGGGTCCTTCAAAAAAAACAAATGGTTCGTTTCCTTCACGTGAGGTAACACTCTTCTCAAAGATGTTATTATCTTCCCAAGATTGTAAGATTTCTTCTGCAACTTTTGGTAAGTCAAGTCCTTTATATTCAGCAAATTTTGCACTCATATGTTCCTTCTAAATAATCGATGTGCGAAATTACATATTTTCTAGTAAATCTGAGCGTTGAACTCCTAAAAAGAAAGCGAAAAGCCTTCTAAAATTATTCCTCTACTATTTTTAGAAAAAATCAATACTATATCAGAATTTCTGACCTTTAATAAAATAAGTAAGCTTTAATAACATTAGTTGCACTACTCTTATGAAAAGTTGGTTATATTTAAAGTTAAACAGACTATCTGTCATATCATCAATATCAAATTTTTGATGAAAGAATTTAATTCTGTTTTCAATCTGTTTATCCGTGTATCTACTATACATTTTTCTAGCAGAAAATTCACTAAGCCTCCATTTCAAGAGTTTTTTTCTTCTCCATTTTTTTCTATATCCATAAAAATCTTCTATTTCTGTTTTTAAATATTTCTGAATATACAGAGAAGCTAAATCTGCTGTTTGCATTGCATATCGAATACTTCTTGCTCTACTTTTATTACATATTCTGTCCCACTACCCAATACCATTTGAGGTTGTTCTTCTTTATCATCATACATCACTTTTCTAAGTGGGCCAGTTGCATCAATAACCAATTTAGTTTTAACCTCAATTATTGTTGAAGAAAAGGTGTTTAAAATAGACAAAGTCACTAGGTCTTTTGATACTTTTTTGCTCAAGTATTTATGACCCATTAGTACTTCAGCTCCATTATTTATTGAATCATCTGCTAAAAATTGACGTAGCTTTTTAAAATCTAAAACAACTCCTTTCTTTGTACTAGATTTCCAAGAATATTTTTTTTCAGAACATTGAATCTCAATATCGTTTCAATAAGATCCAATTATAGTATTAGGCAAATCAAATTCTTTTAAAGGTTCTAATGTCATAACTGCACTGGAAAAATCATTTTCTCCAAAATCTTTATATTTCTCTACTAATAAAACTTTGTGTCCCTTTTTAGATAAATTCCTCGCTGCTTGTCCTCCAGCTGGTCCAGCTCCTACAATTACAACATCATAAATAGTCTGATTCATAAATACTAATTAATTTCTCGTTCCTTTTTTATTTTTTCGTATGCATTTTGTATTTGTAAAAACTTTTCTTCAGCGCCTTTTATATGCTCTGGGCCAATACCTTGTAATTTGTCTGGATGGTATTTTTTAGCCATTTTTCTGTAGGCTTTTTTCAACTCGTCATCTGTCGCAGATTTTGTAATTTCTAACATCTTATAAGCGCTATCTGATGCATCATAAAACATGGCTTTGATAGATTCATAGTCGTATTGATTGATGTTTAAATACCCTGCTATTTTTTTAATTTCATTAACCTCTACTTCTGTTACAAACTCGTCTGCTTTTGCAATTCCGAATAAAAAATGTACTAATTGCAATCTTGACGCATGTGGCATATGTTGACGAATTTGCACACAAACTTGGTGAGTAGAAATGTCTTTTTTGATGATACCACTAAATAATTTAAATGCATGATTTGCACGTTCCTTACCGTACATTCCTACAAATTGCGAACGTACAAAATCCAGTTCGCGTTGATCTACTTTTCCGTCTGCTTTAATAACTACAGAAGCTAAAATCAATAAACTGATTTCAAAATCTCCCGATTGTATTTTTCTAGTTGTCCCTTTTGTTTGAGCCTCTTGAAACTCTCTTAATACGTCTTCTTTAGAAAACCCGTCAACAAAACTTCCAACAGCAAAGCCAATAATACTTCCAATCGGGCCACCCAAGGTAAAACCTAATCCAGCACCCAACCATTTGGTAAAATTTCCCATTCAAATCTCCTTTTAAAAGTTTCAAAGATACATATAATTGCTTTCTATAAAAGTTAACAGTTTGTTAGTTTCTGATTGTTTTGTTTACTAATATTTATCTGTATCTTTGTTGCTTAAAATTTTATAAAATATGTATCCAGAAGAATTAGTAAAACCAATGCGTGACGAATTGATAAACGCTGGTTTTGAAGCTTTATATACTGCTGAAGATGTTGACAACGCTTTGGCCAAAGAAGGAACAACCTTAGTGATGGTAAACTCAGTTTGTGGCTGTGCTGCAGGTACTGCAAGACCAGGTGCAATTGCTTCTTTAGGAGCAAATAAAAAACCAACAAACTTAACCACTGTTTTTGCAGGGGTAGAAAAAGAATCTACTCAAAAAGCAAGAGAATACATGATTCCTTTTCCTCCATCATCTCCAGCAATAGCGTTGTTTAAAGATGGTAATTTGGTGCACATGTTAGAGCGTCATCATATTGAAGGAAGATCTGCACAAATGATTGCACAAAATTTAGCGCAAGCTTACGAAGAGTATTGTTAATCCCATCTACCATAGGAATCTTCCCGAAGGGAAGAAAATTGATTGGATTGATTGACTTTTAGACAAAAAAGATTATTAGACAAAACCACGTTGCTTAACGTGGTTTTTTTATTTTTATAGCATGGATAAAACACAAATAATTCAAAACACTATAGCTTTTGTAAAAGAAACTTTGAAAGATGCAGAAGGTGGGCACGATTGGTTTCACATAGAACGTGTGTATAAGAATAGTTTATTAATTGCGAAAGATGAAAATGTTGATGAGTTTATTGTTTCATTAGGTGCTTTGTTGCACGATATTGCAGATGCTAAATTTTATAATGGTGATGAAACGATTGGTCCAAAAATGGCTCGTAAATTTTTAGAAAATCAAGAAGTTGATGAAAGTACAATTGTTCATGTTGAAAACATCATCAATTATATTTCTTTTAAATCTAGCTTAGAAAAAGGAAAGAAATTTAGCTCTCCTGAACTAGATGTTGTTCAAGATGCAGATCGTTTAGATGCTATTGGAGCCATCGGAATTGCACGTTGTTTTAATTATGGTGGATTTAAAAATCGGGCTTTATACAATCCAGAAATTCCTCCGAATTTAAATATGACAAAAAAGGAGTACAAAAAATCTACGGCGCCAACCATCAATCATTTTTATGAAAAACTACTGTTGTTAAAAGATAAAATGAATACTTCAACTGGGCAGCGAATCGCCGCTGATAGGCACTTATATATGGAGCAATTTTTGGCTCAATTCTTTGATGAGTGGAAAGGTGTAAAATAAGAAAAGAGAAGTAAGAATGTTTGTCATTGCGAGGAAGAATGACGAAGTAATCTGTTTTTTTTACAAAGTTGAGATTGCTTCGTGCCTCGCAATGACAATATTATCTATTTTCCTGGAAAATCAGCTTTTCTTTTTTCTAAGAAAGCAGTAGTTCCCTCTTTAAAATCTTCGGTTCCAAAACAATTGCCAAATTCAGAAATTTCGGTTTCGAACCCATTTACGCCATCTCTATAATTGTCATTTATTGCTTTAATTGCAGCACTAATGGCAACTGAAGAATTTCTAGAAATTTTAGTGGCTAGTTTCATTGCTAATGGCAACAACTCTTCTTGCGTGGTTACCTCATTTACCAGTCCGAAATTATGCGCTTCTTGGGCAGAAATCATTCCTGCTGTCATTACCATTTCCATGGCTCTTCCTTTACCAACCAATTGTGCTAAACGTTGTGTTCCTCCATATCCTGGAATTACCCCTAAAGATACTTCTGGCAATCCCATTTTTGCATTGTCTGAAGCTATTCTAAAATGACTTGCCATTGCCAATTCTAGTCCGCCACCAAGAGCAAAACCATTGACTGCTGCAATAACAGGAGTTGATAGGTTTTCAACAAAATTAAACAAGATTTCTTGCCCGTTTCTGGCTAATTCTTCTCCTTCTTCAACAGAAAAATGAGCAAACTCAGAAATATCTGCGCCGGCAACAAATGCTTTTTCTCCACTTCCGGTAACAATGATTGTTTTTACTGATACATCTTCATCTAACTTTTTAAAAGCTTCATGCAATTCTTCAATAGTTGCAATGTTTAATGCGTTTAATTTTTTTGGTCTGTTAATGGTAATTGTTGCACAACCATTTTCATTACTAATTAATAAATTTTCAAAAGTCATATGTTTAATTTTTAGGCAGCGTTACTGTAAATGTTGTTCCTACATTTTTGCTTGAAGTAAAAGAGATTGAACCATTATACGCTTCTATAATTTTTTTAATCATTGGCAAACCTAATCCCATTCCACTTGATTTTGTAGTAAACTTAGGTTCAAATATTAAGTGCTCTACAGAGCTGTCAATTCCTTTTCCGTTGTCTGTAACCGAAATTTTTATCGTTTTATTTTCTGACGAGACATATACTTGAATTTTAGGGTTTTCAATTCCTTCTGTAGCTTGTGTAGCATTGGTAACTAAATTTGTTACAATTCTAATCAACTGTGTTTTATCAAGATTCGCAATCACTTTTTCATCTGAATAAGAATACGAAATATAGTCTTCATTAAAAATATCTAACGCTAATTTAACAACTTCTATAACATCTATTTCTTCTCGTTTCTGCGTTGGCATTTTAGCAAAATCTGAAAATGCTGATGCTATAGAACTCATTACATCTATTTGTTGAATTAACGTTTGACTAAACTCTTTTAGTTTTTCTTTGATGTTTGGATCTTTTGGATCAAATTTTCTTTCAAAACTTTGTACCGATAATCGCATTGGAGTTAATGGATTTTTAATTTCATGAGCAACTTGTTTTGCCATTTCTCTCCAAGCTTGTTCTCGCTCGCTTTGTGCCAATTTTACGGCACTTTCTTGCAACTCATCTATCATTCTATTATAGGCATTTACCAACGTACTTATCTCTGTACTTCCAGAAGTAAATTCGATTTTCTCATTACGTTTATTAAAGCGCGTTTTATGAATTTTATCTGAAATGGTTTTGATAGATCTTGTAATGTAACTCGATAAAAAATAAGCCAATGCAATTGCTATTATAAACATAAACAAATACACATATGCCAATCGAATCATAAACTCTCTCAACTCTCTTTCTTCATCAGAATTGTCTTGAAAAAACTTTAATTCTAGCACCCCAATTCTTTTAAATTTTAAATCGGTGATATATGTATAAGAGGTTTCATTACTTATACTATTTATGACCACGTTGCTGAAAACTCGATGAGACGGCAAGTCTTCTAAATCTTCTAAAACTTGACCAGATAATGCGAGTTCTTCTTTTTTCGTGTCAAAAGAGTTAATCGTATTTGAAGTAATGATTAGATTACCTTCTAAATCAAAAATTGAGATGTTTAATTTATGTGTAGAGGCGATCTCGTAGATTCTGTTTTGAAAAATCTTGCCTAAAGTTTCTGTACTTAAGGGCTCTCTAAATTCTCTTTTTAATTCAAATTCAATACTAGAGATTACAGATTTTTCTTTTCTAGTAAAACGAGAAATATTATAGTCTTTTGTTTGCTCGTCGTATTGATAAATGGTAACACCTAGAATTAAAACGGATGCCAACAGCACCAATAATATCATGGCTAAGAAAATACGAATCCGTAAAGATATGTTTTTAAACATGGGTGCTATTTTTCTGCATGAAGGCGTTTGGTTTTCATAATTAACACGTCATCAAATGCTCCATCATTATCCCAATCATAAACATTTTTTCCAATAAAACCTTCGGCTGTTTTTTTTATATGATATGCAGTTTTCACATTTTTACCATTGTAAAAATACTCTACATACAATGAATCCATTATTACATTCCATTTCCCAATAGATTCATCTTTTTTTTCTTCTTGCTGATTTACATACCAAGCAGAAAATGTACCATCTTCATGGTAAATAGATCGTGCTCTTCTAGGTGGATTGTTTTTAAAATCATCTTCAAAAACAAACGTAGAATCCGATTTTTGATATGTAGGCATATCAATCTTTATGTACGTAGTTTCCCAAGAATCTACCATAAATTCTTTTAATGATTTATCTTTCTTACAACTCACAAAAAGTATCCCTAAAAAAACAAAAAAGAGTATATTTTTAAGATTCATCGACTTGTCTAATTTAAATGCCAAGATAGGCAAATATTAAAATCATTACAAACTAAGTAATGACTTTTAATTAGATTGTCATTCCTGTGAAAACAGGAATCTATAATACCTTAAAATGGATTCCTGCCTACGCAGGAATGACAACTAGTTTTTAAAATTATTTCTCCGCAAACAAGCTCATGCTAAAAAAGGCTGTGCCTTTAGCCAACAATGTTTATGATTTTACCTGGCACAATAATTACTTTCTTTGGCTCTCGTCCTGCGAGTTGTGCAATTGTTTTTTCGTGTGCCATTACCGCTTTTTCGATCTCATCTTTTGATAAATCTAAAGATAAATCCATAGTAAAACGCATTTTACCATTGAATGAAACTGGATAGGTTTTAGAGCTTTCTACCAAATGCTTTTCCTCAAAAACAGGAAAATCTGCCGTGGCAATGCTTTTTGTATGTCCTAACAAACTCCACAATTCTTCTGCAATATGCGGTGCGTATGGCGATACTAAAATTGCCAACGGTTCTAAAATAGCGCGCTTGTTACAATTTAATGCGGTTAACTCATTTACTGCAATCATAAACGTAGAAACTGAGGTGTTGAAAGAGAAATTCTCAATATCTTCTTCTACTTTTTTAATAGTTTTATGCAAGGTTTTTAATTCCTCCCCCGACCCCTCCGAAGGAGGGGTGTTGTCAACGTAAAACGTTCCGTTTTCTCCCGAATGATACAACTTCCATAGTTTCTTTAAGAAGGATGAAACTCCAGATATACCAGAAGTTTTCCAAGGTTTTGCTTGTTCTAAAGGCCCTAAAAACATCTCAAACAAACGTAAGCTGTCCGCGCCATATTCCTCACAAATTTGGTCTGGATTGACCACATTGTATTTCGATTTTGACATTTTTTCAACTTCTCTACCAACTTTGTATACACCGTCTTCTAAAATGAATTCAGCATCTTTAAAATCAACTCTCCATTTCTTAAATTTTTCAATATCTAATTCATCAGATGAATTTACAAATTCAACTGGTGCATGAATAGGTGTAAAATGACTCCATTCAGTTATAGAATTAACCGTTCCTATTTGAAAACTTAATTCTTCTATCTCTTCATTAATATTAACTAACATAGATTTCTCAGAAATAGATTTTTCAATAATCTTTTTCGAAATAAATACAGTTTTTCTCTTATTGCTTTCATCAACACTAGCATATTCCCATCTATAAACAAAAGCGCTCATCCCCAAAATCATTCCTTGGTTAATCAATTTTTTTGCAAACTCATCCACAGGTACAATACCTCTATCAAACAAGAATTTTTGCCAAAAACGCGCGTATAATAAATGTCCGGTTGCATGTTCAGAACCACCAATATATAAATCCACATCTTTCCAATAGTCTAACGCTTCTTTACTTGCAAATTCGCCTTCGTTATTAGAATCCATGTATCTATTAAAATACCAAGAACTTCCTGCCCAACCTGGCATGGTGTTTAATTCTAACGGGTATACCGTTTTGTTTTTCAACTTGTCATTAGAAACCACTTTGTTTGCTCTAGTATCCCAAGCCCATTCAGTGGCGTTTCCTAACGGCGGTTTTCCGTCTTCAGTTGGCAAATACTTTTCTACTTCTGGCAATACAATTGGCAAGTGTTTGGCATCAATCATTTGCGGCATTCCGTCTTTATAATACACCGGAAAAGGTTCTCCCCAATACCGTTGTCTACTAAAAACAGCATCTCGCAAACGGTAGTTTATTTTTCCGTAACCAGCGCCCATTTTTTCTAACTCGAAAATGGCAAGTTTTGATGCTTTTTTGTACGATAAGCCACTTAAGAAATCTGAGTTTGCAATTACAGTTCCTTCTTTATCCGTATGAGCAGCTTCAGAAATATCTACATTTTCAAAAATATTCGGAATCTCGATATCAAAATGTTTTGCAAAATCATAATCACGTTGATCTCCACAAGGAACCGCCATTACAGCACCTGTTCCGTAGTTTGCCAACACATAATCTCCAATCCAAATCGGAATTTGTTTTCCAGTAAATGGATGGATTGCATACGCACCTGTAAACACACCAGAAATGGTTTTTACATCTGCCATTCTATCGCGTTCCGAACGTTTTGCAGTTGCTTGTACATAGGCTTCAACTGCTGCTTTTTGAGCATCTGTAGTAATTTTAACAACCAGCTCATGTTCTGGAGCTAAGGTCATAAAAGAAACTCCAAAAATGGTATCAGGACGAGTTGTGAATACACTAATCCTATCCCTTAGTCCCTTTCCAGAGGAAAGGGAAACTGTTACATTAGCTTGTTTGTGGTTATTGTCACCTTTTTTTTCTTCTAATTTTGAAAGTAGAAATGCTTGATTACTTAATTCTGAATCTATTTTAGATAAAACTGCATCAATATCACCAATTACTTCTTCATTTTTAAATCTGATCACTTTAAAACCAGATTTTTGTTCTAATTCTAAAGTTCTTGCTTCATCTTTTTCTAATTGATAATCATGAATTTTCCCGTCAACTTCAATAATTAATTTCTTTGATAGGCAAACAAAATCAACTATAAAATCATTAATTAAATGTTGTTGTCTAAATTTAGATTTTAATTTTTTTCCTTTTAAGTGTTTCCATAAAATAGCTTCAGCTGGCGTTGGATTTGCTCTCATTTCTTTAGCTTTTTCAAGTAATAAATAAGAGTTGTTTCCTCCGGTCATATACCCAGGCGTTTTTTTAGAATCCGATTTTTCTCCCTTTCCTTCAGAAAGGGCTGGGGATAGGACTTCAAAAGAAACCATGGCTCCAACAGATTTTCCAATCCAATTGGTTTGCGAATCTTTTAAGGGTTGTGGCCAATCTATTGTTGATAATCCATCTAGCAAACGTTGTGCATAGGCAGAAATTCGCATAGACCATTGCGTCATTTTTTTACGAACTACTGGATGACCTCCACGTTCTGAAACACCGTTTACAATTTCATCATTTGCCAATACGGTTCCTAATGCAGGACACCAATTCACTTCTGTGTCTGACAAAAATGTTAAACGATATTGTAATAAAATTTGTTCTTGTTCTGCTTTTGTAAATGCTTTCCATTCTTCCGCAGTAAATGATTTGATATTTTCATCACAAACTGCATTCACGGTTGCGTTTCCAGCTTTTTTGAAGATTTTAATCAACGTAGCAATATCTTCAGCTTTATCGCTGTCTTTATTATACCAAGAGTTGAACAATTGGATAAAAATCCACTGAGTCCATTTGTAATATTCAGGATTAGAAGTTCGAACTTCTCGAGACCAATCGAAAGAAAAACCAATTCTGTCTAATTGTCTTCTGTATGTTTTTATGTTTTCTTCAGTAGTTTTTGCAGGATGTTGCCCAGTTTGAATGGCGTATTGTTCTGCTGGCAAACCAAAAGAATCATAGCCTTGCGGATGCAATACATTAAATCCTTTATGCCTTTTATATCTAGCATAAATATCTGATGCAATATACCCTAACGGATGCCCAACATGCAATCCAGCTCCAGATGGATATGGAAACATATCCAATACATAATATTTAGGTTTTTCTGATTCATTACTGGCTTTAAAAGTCTGGTTTTTATTCCAGAAATCTTGCCATTTCTTTTCGATTTCTATATGGTTGTATTGCATGTTAATGTCTACTTTTAGAAGCGCCAAAGTTACAGCTTATTACTAAAAGATTAAAGGATTTTAATTGTGAAATAAAATCAATAAAAATGTTCGTTATTTGTAGTTCAAATTTTTACCATTTTGAAAAACAATATTTTAAAAGCTCATTTGGCTTTATTGGGTGCCAATTTAATTTATGGTGCTAATTATATCATTGCAAAAGGCATTATGCCGAATAAAATAGGTCCATCTGCTTTTATTTTTTTACGCATTGTTGGAGCCGGAATTTTATTTTGGCTCATCAAATCTTTTATCAAAGAGAAAATCAATAAGAAAGATTTTCCACTTTTAATTTTATGTGGTTTATTAGGAGTTGCATCCAATCAATTATTGTTTTTTCATGGATTAAACTTAACCTCGCCAATAGATGCTTCTATTATTATTACGGCGATTCCGATTGTAGTGTTAATTTTTAGTGCAATTCTTTTAAAAGAAAGAATAACACCCAATAAAATTATAGGAATTGCTATTGGTGGTATTGGCGCTTTTTTATTGGTTTGGTATGGAAACAAAACCGAAGGCACAAGTTCTCTTTTAGGAAATGTTTTGGTATTTTTAAATGCTTGTTCTTATGGTTTGTATTTGGTATTGGTAAAGCCATTGATGAAAAAATACAATTCGTTAACAGTGATTAGCTGGGTGTTTTTATTTGGTTTTTTATGTATGTTACCCTTTGGAATTCCAGATATTTTACAAACAAATTTTGCTGCGTTTACAGCAGAAACCTATGCAACCATTGCTTTTGTAGTCATCGGAACTACATTCTTGGCCTATCTATTCAATATCTATGCTTTGAATTATGTTTCACCTTCTGTAAACGGAAGTTATGTGTATTTACAACCTGCCATTAGTTTTATAATGGTGAGTGTGTATGCATATGCTTTTGGTCAAACAGCATATGCTCAAGACATCAATCCCATAAAAATTACAAGTTGTTTTCTCGTTATTTTTGGAGTCTATTTGATTAGTAAAAAATCAAAATATAACGCATAAAAAAATCCGAAAACAATGTTTTCGGATTTTTAAATATGTTTTATTACTACTCTATTTTACTGGAACAGTAACTACTGTATTTGCCCATCCAATATGCATATCTCCTGTTTTTGAGAACATAATTGCCAATGCCTCAACAGTATTTTTATTCGTTGAAGTTTTTGCTGTTACTCTAGCTACATCTTTACTTTCTTTATACGAAAAAGCACCCCATACGTTGATATCTTTGTTTAAGATAATAGTCCATTCAGAATTTCCAGGAATTGCAAACATGGTATAGGTTCCAGCTTTTACAGATTTTCCTCCAAAAGTTACGTCTTTATAAAAAGTAATTTCTGTAGCTTCATTAGCTCCTAATCTCCAAACTTTACCAGCAGGTGCCAGTTTTGCCAAGTCTCTACCTTTTAATTGTGGTCTCCCATAAATTACTTTTGCTATTGTGCCTTCAGCTTTTGTAGTATACATAGCAATGTCAGCAGGACTCTTATCTAATCCTTTAAATTTCTGCGCTGTAGTCTCGTTAGAAAATAAAACTGCAACAAAAAATAATGCGGTTATAAATATACTTTTTTTCATTTTCTTTTATTTAATGGTTACACTTACTATTGTATCTCCCCACCCCATGTGCAGGTTCATATTGTCATCAAAAATCATTGAAAAAGCTTCTATAGTATCATCACTTTTAGATACTTTTCCTTTAACCCTAACAACATCCTCATCTTGTTTATAAAAATAAGCTCCCCAAACATTTCTTGCGGTACTTAAAATTACGGTCCACTCTCCTTCATTAGGAATTGTAAATAATGAATACCTACCCGCTTTGACCTTTTCTCCTCCAAAAACAACATCTTTATAAAATGTAATTTCTGCAGCTTCGTTTGCTCCTGTTCTCCAGATTTTACCTGCTGGTGCTAATTTTGCTAAATCTCTTCCTTTTAATTGTGGTCTGCTATATACAACTTTAACTATTTTGTCTGATATTTTATAACTAGACGGAAATGAAGCAGCATCCATTGGGCTTTTATCTAGAGGCTCAAACTTTTGTGCAATTATTTCGTTTGAAAACAATACTGTCATTGCAAACAATGCAATTATTAAACTATTTTTTTTCATAATATTCTTATTTTGATTAATCTTTATGTCTGTGTTCAAAAATACATTTCCTTACATTAGTAAGTTATTAATTTTATGTTAAAGAAAGGATTACGCACATCCACAATCCGTGTCACACCCTTTCGTGTCACACCCTTTTTTATTCTTCTTTGATTTAAAAAAGAACTTTTTTAACAAAAAGCTTATTGCTAAAATTAAAATGATATATGCGACTATTTCTTGCATCAACTAAATATTATAAATGTTATAAATGATGCAACATAAGCTAAAATTCCCATCCCGATTAATTGAGCCATAGGCCATCTCCAAGATTTTGTTTCTCTTTTAACGATTGCTAATGTCCCCATACATTGCATTGCAAAAGCATAAAAAATTAACAATGACATTCCGACGGCTAAGTTGAATCTTTTTTCTCCTGTTTCTGGATTAATCTCAGCCCGCATTCGTTGTTTAATAGTGCTTGTGTTTTCATCATCGCTTTCTACACTATAAATAGTTGCTAAGGTTCCAACAAAAACTTCTCTAGCGGCAAAAGAACTAATTAACGCAATTCCTATTTTCCAATCGTATCCTAAAGGTTTTATGGCTGGTTCTATGGCTTTACCCATAATTCCAATATACGATTTTTCTAATTTGGATGATGCTATTTTACGCTGAACTTCTGTTGCAGATAAATTACTATTTTCTATGTTATTCGTAACTTCATCCGCCACAGATTCAAAAGAATCTGGACCATTAGAGGCCAAAAACCACAAGACAATTGAAATGGCTAAAATTATTTTACCTGCTCCAAAAACAAATGCTTTTGTTTTTTCAATCACATCAAAAACAACATTTTTTATTGATGGCAATTTATAATTTGGCATTTCTGCAACAAAAAATGAGGTGCTTTTTACTTTTAATAATTTATGGAGCATAAATGCAGAAACAATTGCAATTGCAAATCCTAAAACATACAAGCAAAGCAACGTAAATCCTTGTAGACTAAAGTAGTCAAAGAGTTTTTTATCAGGAATTACCAATGATATTAAAATTGCATACACGGGTAACCTTGCAGAGCAGGTTGTAAAGGGTGTTACTAAAATGGTAATCAAACGTTCTTTCCAACCCGAAATAGTTCTTGTAGCCATAACAGCCGGAATAGCACAGGCAGTACCTGAAATTAATGGAATAACACTTTTTCCGCTCATTCCGTATCTGCGCATAATTTTATCCATTAAAAAGACCACACGACTCATATAACCGGTTTCTTCCAAAATGGCTACAAATAAAAATAAAATGGCTATTTGTGGAATAAAAATAACCACTCCTCCAATACCAGGAATAATTCCGTCTGTTATTAAATCTCTTAAAACTCCAGAATTCATTTGTTTGGTAACAAACTCACTTAAATTTGCAAACTGCGCATCAATAAAATCCATTGGAACAGTAGACCAATCAAAAATAGATTGAAAAATCAATAATAATACGCCAAAGAAAATTACATATCCAAAAATTTTATGTGTGAAAACTTTATCTAGTTTTGCTCTTAAATCTTTGGCTTTTGTTCGATCTATTTTATATGTTCTTTTTAAAATTTCGTTGATTTGTTGGTATCGATAAATGGTTTCTTTGTGCTGATATCTTTTTACCATAGAAACATCTTGAGTAAACTCTAAGAGTTTTATTTTTTCTTCATCAGTAATTGATTCTGGAAAATTATTTTGGGTAATCATTAACCATAATTCATATAAAGTATGATTTGGACTTACCGCTTTTAATTGTTTAAAGTAATCTCCATCAATTTTATGGTTGATTGAACACAAAGGATAAGTAATAGAAACTTTTGCGCAGTTTGCTATTTTTTCTTTTACTGTCTCAATACCAATATTTTTTCTAGCACTAATCAAAACAACTTCTGTTTGAAGCTCTTTTTGTAAAGTTTCAACATCCAATGAAATTCCTTTTCTATCCATTTGGTCTGACATGTTGATTGCCAAAATAATCGGAATTTCTAAATCTTTTACTTGAGAAAATAAAAAAAGATTTCGTTTTAAATTTTCGATATCAGCAACTACAACAATGACATCTGGAAAGTCTTTATCTGTTGTGTTTAATAAAGAAGTAAGCACAATACTTTCGTCAACAGAAGTGGGGTTGATACTATATGTTCCTGGTAAATCTGTAATGATTGCTGTTTGGTTAATAGATAACCTACATGTACCTTGTTTTTTATCTACCGTTACTCCAGGGTAATTTCCTACCTTTTGAGTTAACCCAGTAAGTTGATTAAAAAGTGATGTTTTACCGGTATTCGGGTTGCCAATTAAAGCTACTTTTATGGGTTTGTGAATCTCCATTAAGTTAGCTTTTGATAATTTTGATTTGGGCTGCCATTTCTTTTCTGATGGCTAAATGACTACCATTTACACAAATATATAATGGGTCTTGTAAAGGGGCAACTTGTAATAACTCAACCTCAACTCCTGGTAAACATCCCATTTCCAATAATTTAAGTGGAATAACGTCTAACGATTCCTCAGAAATAATTCCGATTTCTCCCTTAACTAAAGTTGCAATTGTATTCAAGAATCCTTGTTTTTAAGACGACAAAGATAGGAATTTAGAATGATTCTAAAGAAGAAAAATGGCTATTATTTACGATTATATTCCTCTTTTAACATAGCAATATCTGCAATCACTTTTTTCATGTCTTCTTTTTCGGTTCCGTCATAATACCCTCGTATTCTTCTGTCTTTATCTACCAATACAAATTGTTCTGTATGGATAAAATCGTTTTCGTCTCCGTTTCCTTCATCCAACACAGCAAAATAACTTTTACGAGCTAATTCATAAATGTGTTTTTTAGGGCCGGTTGTTACATTCCATTTTCCATCAATTACCCCTTTTTTTTCTGCATAGGCTTTTAAAACCGGGACACTATCCATCACCGGAGTTACTGAATGAGATAAGAACATAATGTCAGTATCGTCTTTATAATATGCCTGTAATTCGTTCATGTTATAAGCCATGGCAATACAGATGGTTTTGCAGCGTGTGAAAAAGAAATCGGCAATATAAATTTTGTCTTTATAGGTAGCATTGGTAATGGTATCTCCATTCTGATTTATCAAACTAAAATCTGCTATTTTGTGGTTTTTTTGAATGTGTTTTACAGAAGCATCTACCAATTTTGGATTTACATCTGATGGACTATAAATAGGCAACCTTTTATCAACAGATAATAAATTGTAAAAAACCGTTAGTGCAATTGCAGAAAAAACAGCAAAAATAATTAGGAAAGAAAGCGATTTTTTAACTGAAAAAAAACTCATTATCGGCGTATTTTAGGTTTACAAAATTACGTGATATTCTATTTAATTTAAAGCGAAATCCGAGAATTTAAAATAAAACTTTGTTAAAAAAAGGAAATGCGCTCAAATCTTATTTTAGAACTCTTATTAAAAACGTACATTTGTCCGGTTAAAAAAAGAAATAAGACTACATGGAAATATTAATTAAAGCATCTCAATTCATACTTAGTTTATCCTTATTAATTGTTTTACATGAATTAGGACACTTTATACCGGCAAAAATATTTAAAACAAGAGTAGAGAAATTCTACTTATTTTTTGATTATAAATTTTCTCTTCTTAAAAAGAAAGTTGGAGATACTGTATACGGAATTGGATGGATCCCACTTGGTGGATATGTAAAAATATCTGGAATGATTGATGAAAGTATGGATACTGAGCAAATGGCCTTGCCAGCTCAACCATGGGAATTTAGATCTAAACCTGCTTGGCAACGTTTAATAATTATGCTTGGTGGTGTAATTGTAAACTTTATCTTAGGTATTTTCATTTACATCATGCTAATGTATACTTATGGTGAAAACTTTTTGCCAAATAAAAATGTAAAAGGTGGGGTTTGGGTGCAGGATTCTTTAGGAACTTCTTTAGGCTTAAAAACAGGGGATAAAGTTTTATCAATTGATGGTCAAGAAATAAGAAAGTTTAGCAATTTACCCATCGAGTTTATTAATGGAAATACTTATACTATTGAAAGAAATGGTGAGGTTATAAAAAAGGAAATTCCGGTTGACTTTATTTCTAAATTAATTGAAAGAGGTAAAAACGAAGGGTCTTTTATTTTACCTAGATATCCTTTTATGATAGGTCAAATTTCTAAAGATTCTCCTAATGTAAATGGCGAATTGAAAGTAATGGATATTGTTGTTGGAATCAATGGAACGCCAATTACTTATTATGATGAAGCAGAAGCTGTTCTTGGAAATTATAAAAATCAAGTGATTTCTCTATCTGTAAGAAGAGGAAATGAACTCAAAGATATTAAAGTAAAAACAACCGATAAAGGAACTATTGGTGTTGCTTTGGCAAATTTATCTGTATCCGATATTTCTAAATTAGGGTACTATGATTTAGAGAATATTCAATATTCGTTTGCGGAAGCAATTCCTGCAGGGTTAAACAAATCTTGGAGTACGCTTTCTGGTTATGTAAAACAATTGAAAAAAATATTCAACCCAAATACAGGAGCCTATAAAGGTTTAGGGGGGTTTATTTCGATCGGAAGTATTTTCCCATCAGAGTTTAGCTGGCAAACATTTTGGAACATTACAGCATTCTTATCAATCATGTTAGGGTTTATGAATTTATTACCAATTCCTGCGTTAGATGGTGGTCATGTTGTGTTTACGCTTTGGGAAATGATTACAGGCAAGAAACCTGGAGACAAGTTTTTAGAATATGCACAAATTGTAGGATTCGTTTTATTAATTACTTTGCTTTTGTTTGCAAACGGAAACGACATCTATAGATGGCTCTTTAAATAATTAAAAACAGTATATAGAATAAAAAAAGCTCTTGATTTCTCAAGAGCTTTTTTTTGTTTAATACTTTATCTTTAAAGTAAAGTTAAATAATGAATTCTAAGTATAATATTGATTACACTTAGTAAATCCTGGTAGAATCTTGATAACTCCTCTGCTTTTCATTTTATGATTCGATTTTGACTTGCATCTAGGGCATGCTTTCATAATATAATTATTAGGGGTTAAAAATTATATTTCAAATCTACTAAAAAATTACTTTTTGGCATCGGTACTAAATTGGTTTCTGTATAAACAGTATCAAAAATATTATTTCCAATAAGCGATACATCAAAAGAATTTAATTTTAAAGTAAGCATCAAATCTACAATACCATAACTTTCTCCTGTAGATCTTTCAGAAAATTTATATACAATGCTCTGACTTACATTTTGAAAGAATTGAGATCTAAATGTAGAAGTGAAATGATGCTTTAAAGAATTGATCGAATATCTAGAAAAGTTGGCTTTTACAGAAGCTAAGTTTTCATCTAAATACGTATATCCAAAAGAAAGATTTTGTGTAAAATCTTTTACTTTATAACGAAACGAACCGTTAAACTCAATTCCAAATGAATTCAAATCTTGAATGTTGGTTGCCTGCCATTTATCGTTGGCATTTGCTTTAACGTAATCTATTAAGTTGTTAGAATTTCTGTTAAATATAGCTGTAGAAAAATTGATTTTTGACGATATATATTTAATCCCTACTTCTTCTGAAATTGCTTCTTCCGGATTCAAGTTTGCATTTCCCAAGGTTGTTGGGTCACTATAAAACAAGTCCGTATACGTCGGAATTCTATAGGTATATCCTGCATTCGCATATACTTTAAAATGATCACTTAATGCATATCCAATATCAATTCCGGGAAATGCATGAAATTTAAAATCTGAAAAATAATTTACAGCCACTCCTGGCGTAATATCCATTTTATCATTCAATAATTTAAAGCGATGTTCTAAAAATAAGTTTGCCATAAACCGATCTCTAGACCCTAAGTTATTACTCGTTAAAAATACTTTTGCAATATCAATTCCAAAACCCGTAACACCTAAAGAAGAGTTGTACGATGCATTTAACTCGGCTCCTACTTTATTAGAAATATGTAAATTTCTATAGACTGAAGGATTGTTACGAATAAACACATACATATCTTGGTTTCGTTTCCAATACAAACGTGGTTTTAACGTCAGTCTATTATTTTTAATAGTTGTTGATAAACCTACCAAACTAGATTGCGTTTCTTCGTATTGGTTTATTGCTGTTGGTGAAGCATAAAATCCGTTTGCCCCAAAATCTCTTTCTGTGAAATATCCAATAAAATCGATTGGAGTATTGTTTTTATTAAAGGTGTTTTTTATAAAATAATTCTGATTTTTAAAATCTGTATTGTGTCTATATCCATCTGATGAATTTAAAGATGCATGCACAATAATCGAACTGTTTTCAAGGTTTTTACCAACAGTAATACTCGCATTTTTCTGACCAAATGAACCTGCTTGAATTCCTGCCGAATTTACATTATCCGCAGATTTTTTGGTAACAATATTAATCGCTCCGGTAAACGCATTTTGTCCAAAAATACGTGCTGCTGCTCCTTTAATGATTTCAATACGCTCAATAACATCTAGCGGCAACGCCATATTCATCGTATGATGACCTGTTTGTGGATCTTCAACTTTAATGCCGTCAATCAACAACAACGTTTGATCAAAACTACCACCACGAATGTATAAATCGGCTTGCATTCCGCTTACCCCTCTTCTTCGCATATCTACACCTGCAACTTGTTGCAATAAATCTGTAATATTTGTAACTGCGCTTTGTTGTATCTGCTTAGAAGTAATTACTTGAATTGTTCGCGAGTTTTCTTTAAATGGAATGTCTATTCTACTAGAAGAAATTACAACAGTATCTAACTCAAAAACGGTATCTTTTTTTTGAGAAAAAGTGTAACTCGTTAATAATAAAGCGATTCCTATACTAATCTGTTTTTTAATGCTCATGCCAATGATTTTTCATCAGCAAAAGTAAAAAAATAGCTCAGAGTATACGCTAAAAAATGTACTTTTATAGGTATGTATGCTTTGGTAGATTGTAATAATTTTTATGCTTCTTGCGAACGGGTTTTTAACCCGAATTTGCAAAAAAAACCTGTTGCTATTCTGAGTAACAATGATGGTTGTGTCATTTCTATGAGTGATGAGGCAAAGAAATTACAGCTCCCTTTTGGTGCACCAATTTTTAAATGGGAAAGCTTTTGCAAAGCAAATAACATCTCTGTGTTGTCTTCTAATTATCCGTTATATGGAGATATGAGTGCAAGAGTCATGAATATTTTAGCGCAATTTTCTCCAGATATAGAAGTCTATTCTATTGATGAGGCTTTTTTACAATTTAAAGGTTTTGACAACTACAATTTTACCGATTACGGAACGCAAATTAAAAACCGCATTTTACAATGGACAGGAATTCCGACTTCTGTTGGGTTTGCTCCAACAAAAGCATTGAGTAAGGTTGCCAATAAAATTGCGCGTAAGTTTCCGAAAGAAACAGGTGGGGTTTATGTAATTGATTCTGAAGAAAAGCGCATCAAAGCATTGAAATGGATTCCGTTAGAAAATGTATGGGGAATTGGAAGACGTTTAAACAAACGATTGCTAGAAAAAGGATGTAAAACTGCCTTTGATTTTATACAACTTTCTGATGCTTGGGTCTTGAAAAATTTTTCGATTACAGAATGGCGTTTAAAAAAAGAGTTAGAAGGCATTCCTAAAATTGCATTAGAAAATATTTCAAAATCAAAAAAAGCAATTGCAACAACACGAAGTTTTGAATATACATTTTCTGATATAGAAAATATAAAAGAACGAATTTCTACTTTTGCTTCAAGTTGTGCAGAAAAATTGAGAAAACAACATTCTAGCTGTCATATGCTTATTGTGTTACTAAGTAGCGATCGTCATAAAAAAGATACAGAACAACACAGGGCTAGTAGAACTGTTGTTTTTCCATATCCTACAGATTCTACTTTGGCAATTAGTAAAGCCGCAGTAAACACTGTAAGCACCATGTTTAAAAAAGGTGTAAAATACAAACGCGCAGGTGTAATTGTTACTGGGTTGGTTCCTACAGATAATCATCAATTGGATTTATTTGTGCACGAAAATCCAAAGCATAAGCCTCTAATGACGGCAATAGATTATATCAATCAACGATTTAAAACCGATAAAATTAAATTAGGAAATCAAGATTTAACTCGCACTTGGAAGATGCGTCAAGAGCGCTTATCTCCAAAATACACCACAAATATTAAGGATATTATTAGTGTCAAGTAAATGAATATATCATGAATGATAATTATAAAATTTTAGCTGTCTTTGAGTATTCTGCAGAGGCAACTGTTACAAAATCGAAATTAGATTCTGAAGGACTACAAACAATGTTAATGGATGAAAAAACAATAGATTCAGATCCATTAATAAGTAATGCTATTGGTGGTGTAAAATTATTAGTGCATAAAAATGATTTTGAAAAAGCAGTGGGAATTTATAATACCATTAGAGCTTATCAAAAAGACAAAAATGGTAATGCGCTATTTTGTCCAAAATATAATTCTAGTAAAATTTTAGTAGCTCCTGCACATAGAAAAAACTTCTTTTTTATGTTGTTTCCTTTTTTTGAGGCAAGAAAATTAATTTGTAACGATTGTAAAATTATTTTTAAGAGATGAAAAAACCTAAAAACTTAACTTTTTTTACCCCTAAAGCTTCTACAACTAATGGTGCTGTTTTTATTGATATGACTATTTCTGCAGGATTTCCTTCTCCTGCAGATGATTTTAGAGAAACGAGAATTTCATTAGATGAAGAATTAATTCTAAATAAGGAAGCTACTTTTTTTGCTAAAGTTAGTGGACAATCTATGATTGGAGCTGGGTTAGAAGACAATGATTTATTAGTAATTGACAGAAGTATTGAGCCAACAAATAATAAAATAGCTGTTTGTTTTTTGGATGGAGAATTTACCGTAAAACGGCTACGAGTAGAAAATGACGAAGTTTGGTTGCAACCAGAAAACCCTGATTACCCAATAATTAAAATCACCGAAGAAAACAATTTTGTTATCTGGGGAATTGTAACTAATGTGATTAAAAAATTATAAAATTAAGGAAGACTTGAGATTGCCAACCATCAGATATTCTAGAATATGTAAATGATTGATAGATTTTATGTAGTTTTGAATACACAAATTTAAATCAACAAAAAATGCGTTTACAATTTATTAAAACCTTAGTGTTATCAATTTGTATAACTACACTAAGCAATGCACAAAGTTATATCAAATACGATGTTTCATTTCCGAATGCAGTGCATCACGAAGCTGAAATTAAAGTTTCTTTTACAAAAATTAAAAGCGGTAAATTTTCTTTTAGAATGAGTAGAACTTCTCCAGGAAGATATGCCATTCATGAGTTTGCTAAAAATGTGTACAATGTAAAAGCTACCAATAGCAAAGGAGAATCTTTAGAAATTACAAGACCAAATCCATATCAATGGGATGTAGACAATCATGACGGAACTGTAATTGTTACGTATACCTTATTTGCAAATCGTGGAGGAGGAACCTATGCCCAAATTGACGAAACTCATGCGCACTTAAACATTCCTGCTACATTTATGTTTGCCCCATCATTAAAAGAAACACCTATTCAAATTACTTTTAATCCAAGAAAAGACTGGAAAATTGCAACCCAATTAAAACCAATGTTTGACACTACGTATTACGCTCCAGATTTGCAGTATTTTATGGATAGTCCAACAGAGTTGAGTAACCATATGGTGCGTTCTTTTGAAGTTGAATCAAACGGAGAAAAATTAAAACTAAAATTAGCTTTACACAATATTGGTACCGAAGCAGAAGCAGATGAGTATTTTGAAAGTGTAAAGAAAGTTGTTTTGCAACAAATGGCTGTTTTTGGAGAGTTACCAAAGTATGATTATGGCGAATACGTTTTCTTAGCTTGTTATGTACCAAATGCAAGTGGAGACGGAATGGAGCATAGAAATTCAACTGTTATTACCAGCACAAGAACGTTGGCAAATGGCGGAATGAAAGGTAATATTGGAACGGTATCTCATGAGTTTTTTCATTCATGGAATGTAGAGCGAATTAGACCACAATCTTTAGAGCCTTTTGATTTTGAAGAAGCAAATATGAGTGGCGAACTGTGGTTTGCAGAAGGTTTTACCAGTTATTATACCAATTTGTTTTTAACCAGAGCAGGTTTAATGTCTCATGAAAGCTATATCAATAGCTTAAACGGAACTTTTAACTATGTATGGAATTCTCCAGGAAGATCTTTTTTTAATCCGATAGAAATGAGTTACCAGGCTCCATTTGTAGATGCTGCAACTTCGGTAGACCCCGTAAATAGAGAAAATACATTTATTTCTTATTATTCTTACGGAAGTGCTTTAGGATTGGCATTAGACTTGGCTTTACGTAATGAGAAAGGAGATTTAACCTTAGATGGTTTCATGAAATCGGTATGGAAAACTCATGGAAAAAAAGAGAAACCATATACGGTTGATGATTTAAATAAAGCATTAAACAAATATGCAGGTAAATTATTTGGAGATTATTTCTTCTCTAGTTTTATCTATAAAAGTGCTATGCCAAATTATGAGCCTTTATTTAAAAGGGTTGGTGTTGTTTTAAAACAGGATAGCAAAAAAGTATTTTTTGGCGCTTATACATCAAATGGTGTTGTAGGTAATAACCCACAAATTGGAAGTCCGGCTTATAAAGCAGGTCTTAATGCAAAAGATAAAATTGTTGCTATTGATAATCATGTTGTTGGTAGAAATTCTGTAAATGCAATTCTAACAAACTATAAAATTGGAGATGAAATTACCATTCAATTTAGTAGATATAATCAATTGAGAATTGTAAAAACAAAATTGATTAAAGATCCTAGCTATAGCATTATGACTTTTGAAAAAGCTGGGTTAGAAGTAACTCCAGAAATGCTGAAAAACAGAAAAGAATGGTTAGATAAAAAATAATTTTCATTGTTTTCTGTTAACAAGTTCTTGCTTCCGCAGGAATGACAATAGTATAAAAATAAAAATGCCGAGCAATATTGCTCGGCATTTTGTTTTATGAATAATTGTATTCTTATTTATTTTTTGGATTGTCTCTATTCATTTCTGTGATATCTACACTTGTAGCTTCTACTCCTAAGAAGTATTTGCTAAAATGATCTGCGCGTAACCAGAAAGAATATTCTGTCATGCTTCCAAATCCGTGACGTTGCCCTGGCATCGTCATAAATTTAAAACGCTTGTTTGCTTTTATCAATTCATTTGCCATTCTAATGGTTCCAGCCGGATGTACATTGTTATCAACATCGCCATGAATCAACATTAAATGCCCTTTTAAATTTTTTGCCAATGATTGATTGGTGTCAATCTTGTATTTATAAGAAATTTTTCCTTTTTCATCTATTTCTTCTTTAACACCATGATGCGTTTCACTCCACCAGCTATTATAAACGTTGTTATCATGATTTCCTGCTGAAGAAACTGCTGCTTTAAAAAAATCTGGATATACTAACATGGCTGCAGTTGACATAAATCCACCTCCAGAATGACCATAAATTCCCACTTTAGAAATATCTATAAAACTGTGTTTGTTTGCCAATTGCTGAGCTACATATTTTTTATCTGCCAATCCATAGTCTCTTAAGTTTCCATACCCATAATTATGATACCATTTAGAACGATCTGGATGACCTCCTCTATTTCCTAATGTAATTACCACAAAACCAACTTGCGCCATTCTGTCTAAACGATCCATTCTATAAGAAAAAGATTTATTTACAGACTCTGTTTGTGGCCCTGGATATACATATTCTAATAATGGATATACTTTTGTAGAATCAAAATCGAAAGGCTTATACATTACGCCGTATAAATCTGTAATTCCGTCATCTGCTTTTACTTTGAATGTTTCTGGAAATTTGTATCCCGTAGCAAACAATTGAGATAAATCTGCTTCTTCTAATTTCATGACTAATCTTCCATCTGAAGAACGTAATTCTGATTTTGGTATGGTATTAACTCTAGAGTAATTACTTACAAAATAACTATTAGAATCTGCCATACTTGTGCTAGAAGTAAAATCTCCCGGATTTAATGTTTTCATTCCAGATCCATTTAAGTTGATTTTATATAAATGAGCATAATATGGATCTTGCTTTTTATTAACTCCGTTCGCCGTAAAATATAACGTTCTTGTTTTTTCGTCCAATCCAGCAACACCCGCTACGTGATAATCTCCGTTTGTAACTTGATTTTTAAGTTTTCCGTTAGCATCATACAAATAAAAATGTGCCCAACCGTCTCTTTCTGCCCAATGCAACATTTCTGTTTCATTGTTAAATAAAATTAAGGGTCTAGATTCTATGTATGTATTAAAGCGCTCTTCAATAAGTACCTTTGATTTTCCTGTTTCTAAATCAGCTACACAAACATCATATTTTTTACGATCTCTACTAATTACACTGTAATACAGTTTTCCTTTTTTTGATAATAATAAAGAAGGTCTAAAGTCATCATCTCTACTAGATTGTTTAGATGGCGCTCTAAAAACAGATAAACTTTGTTGCTTTATGGTGTCTAATTCTACATTAACAACTCTTTTGGTCGGAATATCAAAAATTAACAGTTCTGATTTATAAAATTCTTGCTCTCCTGCCATATGATATTTATAGGTTTCTAAAACAGGTCTTCTGTTGGTTACAGAATTAATTACCCATAAATCTTTGATGTGTCTAGAATCCGATTTTTGAAAAACGAATTTTTTAGAATCATGAGACCAGGTACCCCAAACTCCTTTACGATTGTCTTTATTTTTGATTTTAGTTTCGTTGTTTTCGCCTCTTCCACCACCACCGTATCCGTAGTTTTCCACACCATCTTTTGTCCATTGATGCTCAACAATTGTAGAGTCTTTTTCGTCTTTAACAGCTTTTAAAAAGTTAGCTTTATCCATCCAGTAAAGGTTAAAGTTTTTAGAGAATAAAACAATTGAGCTATCAGGTGCAATATTTGCCCAATTTTTCCATTTATTTTCTTCTTTCTTATTGTCTATAATGATTAATCCATTACCTCCTAATCTATATTCTAGGTGATACACTTTCTTTTCCATTTTAGGTTTTTTGCTTTTTGCTTTTTTCCCTTTTTTGGTATCATCTTCGGTAGCAGGAACTTCTTCTGTTGAAGTTACTCTAAAACGAATTGCTGTTTCGCTTTCATTAAATTTAAAATCAAAACGAGGTAAATGTTGTCCATCATATGGGTCTTTAGTGATTTCTGTCAACCATTTTGCCATTTTAACATTGTCAAAAAGGGGAGTTCTCGTTTTTCTATCTGCATCAACTAGGTAATAATTGGCTCCATCTGATGTTTTGTATTGGTACCAAAAACGATTCCCTTTTTTTAACCAATGAGGGCTAACAGAAGTGGAATGTACTAACTTTGCTAAGTTTTTAGGTGAGTATTTTGCTGCTTGTCTGTAATTTGGTTTTGGTGTTTCTTGTGCAAACGAAATGCTAGAAACAAATACAAAAAGCAATACTAGTGCTCTATTTTTCATAATTTATATTGTTTGGTTATAAATGTAAAAGCTAAAGTTCTTTAAAACAATTAATATATCAAACTATTAATCATTTTTTATTTTATATTTAACATTAACCCATAAAAAAAATCCTCATTAAAATGAGGACTTTTTAGTTTATTTTGTATTAAAATTAATCGGCTAATAAAATAACTTTATTGTCTTTCATTTCAATAGTTCCAGAAGATATTTGTAATGTTAAAATCTTATTATCATCTGCATGAGGTATAAGTTTCCCTTTTAACTCATCAAGTTCTAAATGTTCTTGAGTATGCACATGTACTTGCACTGTACCTTCCTTTAAAACAGAAACAATAGGTGCGTGATTATTTAACATTTGAAAATATCCATCTTTACCAGGTACATAAATAGAATCTACGTCTGATGAAAATAAAACAGCTTCTGGTGTTACAATTTCTAAAAACATATCTTTTTTAGTTTTTAAGCTTCCGCTAACATTTTTTCTCCTGCATCAATTGCATCTTGAATTGATCCTTGTAAGTTAAATGCTGCTTCAGGATATTTATCTAACTCACCATCCATAATCATATTAAATCCTTTAATAGTGTCTTTAATATCAACTAGTACACCAGGAATTCCTGTAAATTGCTCAGCAACATGGAAAGGTTGAGACAAGAAACGTTGTACACGTCTTGCTCTATGAACGGCTAATTTATCTTCTTCAGATAATTCTTCCATTCCTAAAATTGCAATAATATCTTGTAATTCTTTATAACGTTGTAATAACTCTTTAACTCTAGTTGCACAATCGTAGTGTTCATCTCCTAAAATATCAGCTGATAAAATTCTAGAAGTAGAATCTAATGGATCTACTGCTGGATAAATACCTAACTCAGCAATCTTACGAGACAATACAGTAGTTGCATCTAAATGCGCAAATGTTGTTGCTGGTGCTGGATCTGTTAAATCATCTGCAGGTACATATACTGCTTGTACAGATGTAATAGATCCTTTTTTCGTAGAAGTAATACGCTCTTGCATTGCTCCCATCTCAGTAGCTAATGTTGGTTGATACCCTACCGCTGAAGGCATACGCCCTAATAAGGCAGAAACTTCAGAACCTGCTTGTGTAAAACGGAAAATATTATCTACGAAGAAAAGAACATCTTTTCCTTGAGATTCACCTGCTCCATCACGGAAATATTCTGCTATTGTTAATCCTGATAACGCAACTCTAGCACGTGCCCCAGGAGGTTCATTCATTTGTCCGAATACAAAAGTTGCCTTAGAGTCTTTCATTCCAGGTTTATCTACTTTAGATAAATCCCATCCTCCTTCTTCCATAGAATGCATAAAGTCATCACCATATTTGATAATTCCTGATTCTAACATCTCTCTCAATAAATCGTTTCCTTCACGAGTTCTTTCACCAACCCCTGCAAAAACCGATAATCCACCGTGTCCTTTTGCAATGTTGTTAATTAACTCTTGAATTAATACTGTTTTTCCTACTCCTGCTCCACCAAATAATCCAATTTTACCTCCTTTTGCATAAGGCTCAATCAAGTCGATTACTTTAATTCCTGTAAATAATACTTCTGTAGAAGTAGATAAATCTTCGAATTTTGGTGCCGATCTATGGATTGGCAAACCTTTATCTCCTTTTTTTTCTAAATTCCCTAATCCATCAATTGCATCTCCAGTTACATTGAATAATCTTCCGTAGATATCATTTCCAATAGGCATTTGTATCGGACTTCCAGTTGCTCTTACTTCTTGTCCTCTTTGCAAACCATCAGTTGCATCCATAGAGATTGTACGAACTGTATCTTCTCCAATATGTTGTTGAACTTCTAAAACTAAAGTTGAACCGTCAGTTTTAGTAATTTCTAACGAATCATAAATTTTTGGAAGTTCTGTAGTTTCCGTATTAAACTCTACATCGATTACTGGACCAATAACCTGTGAAACTTTACCTGTTGTTGTAGACATTATAGTATCTAATTAATGTTAGTTATTTTATTTTCTGGTTTTTACCCCTCTTTTTCAGGGTGCAAAGATAATTTATTTAATGCTAAATTAAAAGTGTTTTTTATATTTTTTCTCATGAAAAAAAGAAATGAAATATTCTCTAATTACAAAACAAATAATGAAATAATATGGAGTATAATAAAGGTGAGAAATCTATAAAAATAAAAAAAGCCTCATACACAAAGTACGAGGCTTAATCTTTTTATAAAGTTTTGAAATTATTCTTAGTCGTTGTTTGCAACTTTAATTTCTACTCTTCTGTTTTCTGCTCTACCAGCTCTAGTTTTATTATCAGCAATTGGAGAGCCTTCTCCAAATCCTTTAGTTTCTAATCTATCTGTAGCAATTCCTTTCTTAACAAAGTAATCTCTAACAGCCATTGCTCTTTTTTCAGAAATTCTTAAATTCAATGCTGCACCACCTGTACTGTCAGTATGACCTTCAATAGTAAATGTAGCTTTAGGGAATTGGTTCATAATAGCAACAATGTTATCTAATTTTGCTGTAACATCTGGCTTGAATGATGTTTTACCAGTGTTAAATAAAATTGACTTAGCACCCATGTTGATTGTTTGAACAGCAGCATCTGAAATTACAGGCTCTGGACATCCATTGTTAGAAGCTGGTCCAGCTTCGTTAACACAATTATCGTCTTTATCTAAAACACCGTCACCATCAGTATCAGGCCAAGGACATCCTCCGTTTGCTGCAGGTCCTGCAACGTTTGGACATTTATCGTCTTTGTTTACAACTCCGTCACCATCTGAATCTGGACAACCTCTGTTTGCAGAAGAACCTTTTTCATTTGGACACATATCATCTTTATCAGCGATTCCATCACCATCAGCATCTGGACAACCGTTTAAAGCAGCTAAACCAGCAACATTTGGACAAGAATCTTTAGAATCTTGAACGCCATCACCATCAGCATCTGGACAACCATTAAATGCAGCTAAACCAGCAACATCTGGACAAGAATCATCTTTGTCATATACTCCATCTCCGTCTGTATCTTTTCCTCCAAATTTAAAGGTAAGACCTAAAGAAGACTGGAAGTGTGCACTAACATCTCCTGAAAATCCTTTTTTAGTTCCTGTTTGAAAAGTAATTCCTACTTTTTCTTTTAACCAAGTATTAAAACCAAGACCTACATTTAACATCCCTTCACCTTTACCGTCAGCAGAAGTATAAGTTCCTCCTAAATAAACAAAAGGATCAAAATATTTTGTTGAAGACCCAAATGTCATTTCAACCAACTTATTTACATCATATCTAACATTAGCATCAAGAGAGTAATAAATAAAATCAACAGTACCGTTTCTTCCATTAGTAATCTTATTCAAAGACCCCATTAATTGTAAACTAAATCCTCTTTCTAAATATTTTGTTGCAGAAAGGGTAGAAATAGAAGGCATTACATTCCAATCACTATTTCCTAATAAATCTTTAACACTAGTTCCAAAATCAGAAGAATTGTAAAAATCTACTGTGTTAACTCCAAGAGTAATTGCCCATGGATTATCTGAATCCTGTGCGTTTACATTCGCGACCATCACAAATGTAAATAAAGCTATCATAGCCGTTTTTAAATGTTTCATTATCAAATTTTTAAATTAAAAGTTCTTTATTAAGTATACAAATGTAAGTTGTTAAAACGTATTTACAAAGATTTTTTGAAAAAATTTCTAATTTTTAAGTCGGTTAACCCTTCTAATTATATAACATTGAGTAGTTTCCCTACTTTTATAAATGCTTTAATCGCATGATCTAGATGCTGTTTATTATGCGCTGCAGATAGTTGCACCCTTATTCTTGCTTTTTCTTTTGGCACAACAGGGAAAAAGAACCCGATAACATACACGCCTTCTTCTAGTAATTTATTTGCCATGGTTTGGGATAACTTAGCGTCATAAAGCATTACTGGTACAATTGCTGCATCTGCTCCAACTAAATCAAAACCAGCTTCTTCCATTTTTGTTCTAAAGTAATTTGTGTTCCATTCTAATTTATCACGAAGAGTAGTGTCATTTGCTATTAAATCAAATACTTTTAATGATGCTCCAACGATTGCTGGCGCTAATGAATTTGAAAACAAGTAGGGTCTAGAACGTTGTCGTAAAATTTCAATGATTTCTTTTTTACCTGTTGTATAACCCCCCATGGCACCACCTAAAGCTTTACCAAAAGTTCCGGTTACTATATCAACTCGGCCCATTACATTTTTTAACTCAACCGTTCCTCTTCCTGTTTTACCTATAAACCCAGCAGCATGGCATTCATCTACCATAACCAATGCGTCATATTTGTCTGCTAAATCACAGATTTCGTCAAGTTTTGCAACGATGCCGTCCATTGAGAAAACACCATCTGTTACAATAACTTTAAAACGATGGTTTTGTTTATTTGCTTCGATTAACTGCTCCTCTAATGAGTTCATGTCGTTATTGTCATAACGATACCGTGCTGCTTTACACAAACGAACTCCGTCTATAATGGAAGCATGATTTAAACTGTCGGAGATAATTGCGTCTTCTTTAGATAATAACGGTTCAAAAACTCCTCCATTTGCATCAAAAGCCGCTGCATATAAAATAGTATCTTCAGTTTGATAAAATTCTGCCACTTTTGCTTCTAGTTGTTTGTGAATATCTTGAGTTCCACAAATAAAACGTACAGAAGACATTCCAAACCCATGCGAATCCATAGTGTCTTTTGCTGCTTGAATAACTTCTGGATGATTAGATAATCCCAAATAATTATTTGCGCAAAAGTTAATCACTTCTTCTCCTGTAGTTATTTTTATCATCGCATCTTGAGAGGAAGTAATAATACGTTCAGATTTATAAAGTCCTGCATCTTGTATTTCTTGTAACTCTTGTTGTAATTGCTCTTTTATGTTTCCGTACATTTTTTAGTTTTTTGATTTTACAAAGATAAATTAAATTTCTTCTATTGTAATTTGTTCGTTAATATATATGAGTATTTTTTTGACCACATTAATATGCATCGATTTTAGCACATCTTCATAACTAATAAGTTGTTGGTGATATTCTTTTGATGGTTTTCCTGTTTTATAATCAATAATTATGGCTTCATTTTTAGAATTAAAAACCAGTCTGTCGGGAATAAAAATCTGATGATCTTTAGAAACAATTTCTCGCTCATTAAAAACAATCAAATCCTTAGAAAAGTAGTCTTTAAGTTTTGGATGATTTACAATGTCTAAAAGTAACTTTTTTAAACTCTCGGATAACTCAGTATTTAAAAAGCCTTGTTGCAGATATTGATGAATGACACCTTCTACATCTTCTTTTGATTTTATTTTTGAAAGCATTTCGTGTACTAAATTTCCATATTCAATGGCTTTACCTTGTTCTGTTTCCCAAAGTTTTGATGAATTTGCCACCATATATATATTGTGTTGACGCCAAGAGTTACTAATAAATTCATTCTGAACAATAGAAGTAGAAATTGTTTTTTCTGGGTCACTCACTTTGTTTTTATTGCCAAAACTATAGGTCAATTTTGAATCTGACCACTCTCCTTTATCTTTTAAATAATCAATTAGAATTCCTGAAGAATAATTGGTATTGACTTCATCTTTTGGTGAAATTGTTTTTTCTGTAACTATATACAACTGCTCAATTGACCTGGTTAAGGCAACATATAGTAAATTAAAACTATCTAACTCCAATTCTTGTTGTTGGTGATTGTAAATTTCTTCGCCTTGTTTTCCTGTATACTTTATACTTTTAAAAGAGTCAACTAATAATTCATCAAAACTTTCAAATTGTTCTGCTGGTAGTTTTGTCAACCATGCTTTTGGATTTATTTGTTGATAAACATCAATGTTATAAGGAAAAATTACCACTGAAAACTCCAGTCCTTTGGATTTATGAATTGTCATTATTTGAACTGCATTTTCTGTTTCTGGTGCAACAATGCTTAGTTTGTCTTTTTTAAGACTCCAAAAATCTAAAAACTGTTGAATTCCAGTTCCTTTTTTTTGTTGCTCAAAAACAACATCTAAAAAAAACTGAATATAGGCATCTGATTCGGTTGATAGATGAAATGCTCTGATGATCTCTTCAATTTTTTCGTAAAACGGGAGTTTTGAAAATTCTTCTATATCCAAATGAACAGCATAATTTGAAATTAGTTTTAAAAAATCTCCTCCATTTTTAATATCAAAAGAAGTAATAAAATGATGTTTGTCTGTTTTTATGTTTAAATGACTGTGTAAAAAATAAACAATATTTAGCCATGTTTCTTGATCTTTTGGATGTTGAATTGCTTGCAAAATATCGACAATAAAATTTACTTTTTTACTATTCTGAATCAACAAGGTTTCTGAAGAAATGATCTCTATTCCTTTTTCTGACAAATAGTTTGCAACCGCAATCCCTTCTTTTTTCTTTCTTACCAAAACACATACCTCTTGTCTTGAAAAATTAGCATCTAAATTGAGTATGATCTCGTGTACTTTTTTAGCATACTTTAAATCGTTTTCTTCCTTATCATCTTCTTTTTCTAAAAAATCTATGGATACAAACCCGCCTTGTTTTTGTGTTGTGTTTTGTTTATTTCCATCTACAAAAAGTTGTTGATATACTGGATTTTGAAAATACTGAGAAACATATTGAAAAAACGAATTATTAAAATCAATTACTTCACTATAACTTCTATAGTTTGTGTCTAAGCCTTTTATTTCTTTTAATGTATGAAAAGGGTTTGAGCTTTTTTCTTTTTGCTCTTCAGAGCCTAATCTTATAAACTGTTCTGCTTTTCCGCCACGCCATCGATAAATAGCTTGTTTTCCGTCACCAACCAATAACAAGTTACTTTTTTCTTGTGCTAAAGCGTTTTCTATTAACGGAATTAAGTTTTGCCATTGTAAGATGGATGTATCTTGCATTTCATCAATAAAGTAATACATAAATTTTTGCCCAATTCTTTCATAAATAAATGGAGCAGGTTCTTCTTTGATGTTGTTAGAAATTAACTGATTAAATTCTGAGATTAAACGAATGTTATTTTCTTCTTTAATGGTTGTTAATTCTGAATTTATTTTGGTTAAAACCGCAAGCGGAATGATACTTTTTAAGGCTAAGGTATTTAACGTAAATTGTTGATACAACTCCTCAGATTCATTATATAATTCAATTAATTTTGGAAGAATTTCTTCTATTGCATTTTTTACTTCTTCTGGTTTTGATTTGGCATAAAACATATGTTCTTCAATACGTTCCTTTAGTTTTGATTGATCAAAAAACCTTGCTTTCTCAATAGTTTTTAATGATAAAAAATGCTTCGGCACTAAGGAGTAATAAAAGTCGTTGTGTTTTAAATCTGTTGAATTGATAATTGATAAGCCTTCTTCGCTAATTTCAGCAAATCGCTTTTCAAGTTGTTTTTGATGAAGTATTAATTTCTTTTTTAAAGAGGTAAAATCACTGATTGTTTTTGAATTCAGTTTTTTAAAATGCTTTGCATCTTCATCTTTCAATAAAATTTTTGCAAACTCATTTAAATCTCTAGAAATATCCCAAGATTTATCTTCTTTGGCTTTGTCTAAAGAATACTCAATCAATGTATTGGTAATGTCGTTTTCTACTCCGATTTTAGAAACCAAAACATCTACCGCTAAAGACAACAAAGTGTCTGAATCTAACTCAACTTCAAAATTTAGGTTGAGGCCTAAATCAAAAGCAAAACTCTTAATTATTTTATGGGTAAAACTATCAATCGTGGTAATTGCAAAAGCACTGTAATTCTGTAATATTGCTTCTAAAATGATGGAGCTTCTTTTCTGAATTGTATTTGTGTCTAGCGTAGTATCTTCAATAATTTTAATCAACAAATCGTTTTTTCCGCCTTCAGAAAACAGCTTCAAATTATCTAAGACACGCTCTTTCATTTCTGAAGCCGCTTTATTGGTAAACGTAATGGCAAGGATTTTCTGAAAAACAAAACGATCATCAGATTGCAAAACAACTTTCAAATATTCTTTAACAAGCGTAAATGTTTTTCCACTTCCGGCCGAGGCGTTATAAACTTGAAAATTTGATGAGTTTTGCAAAAGAATAAGCTTAAAATTCAATTGGCAATTTAACTAAAAAAAGATTCCCGCTTTCGCGGGAATGACATTTTTTTTACTCTAAAATATACATTGTTTTTATCCTAAGCAAACATCTAAAGACATCATTACAATAAAGCCTCCAATAAAACCTAAAGTTGCAATATCTGTATATTTATCTTGCTGTGTTTCTGGAATTACCTCTTCTACAACCACAAAAATCATTGCTCCTGCTGCAAATGCTAAGGCATACGGTAAAATTGGCGTAAAAAACGAAACGGCTACTGCACCTAAAACAGCAGCAATAGGCTCTACAATAGCTGATAATTGTCCGTACCAAAAACTCTTAAACCTACTCATTCCTTGTCTTCTTAATGGCATAGCAACTGCAAATCCTTCGGGAAAATTCTGAATTCCAATTCCGATTGCCAATGAAATTGCAGCGATAATCATTTCGGTTTGCTCTACACCCACTAAAGTTGATGCTGCTCCAAACAACACTCCAACCGCCAATCCTTCTGGAATATTGTGGAGTGTAATTGCCAACACCAACAATGTTGTTTTGTGCCAACCTGTTTTTACCCCTTCTGCTTCTGATTCTTTAAAATTGATGTGTAAATGGGGTAAAATTTTATCCATTCCAAATAATGCCAAAGCTCCTAAAGCAAAACCTATTGCAGAGGGCAATACCTTTACAAATCCTTCTCCTGGACTGTTATCTATTGCTGGCGCTAACAAACTCCAAAAACTGGCTGCAACCATAACGCCTCCAGTAAAACCCAACATTCCATCTAAAACCGCTCTATTCATCTTTTTAAAGAAAAATACGAGAGCGGCTCCTAAAGCTGTTAAGCCCCAAGTAAATAAGGACGCATATAGGGCGGCTAAAATTGGGTTTTCTTTAGCAAATGCAACTAATTGATCAAATGTGCTCATTATTTTTGTATATATAAATTGTTTGCAATTTTATTTGAAACGGTCATTTTTTTATTGTTGATTTTAATGGTCATAGAGTCGTCAAAATCTTCTTTTTCAAGTACTTCAACTTCTTGTCCTAATGCAATTTGTTGTTTGTCTAAAAATTGTAAAAAAGAGGCTGAAGAATCTTTTACCCCAATACAAATTCCTGTTTCATTAATTTGTAAAGTTGATAGTAATTTCTTTTCTATTAAATGAAGGTTTCCGTTAGTGTCTGGAATTGGGTCACCATGAGGATCGAATTTCGGAAAACCAAGTAAGGCGTCAATTTCATTAATCAATTTAGAAGATTTTATATGTTCTAATTGCTCTGCAACATCATGAACTTCATCCCAATTAAAATTCAATTTTTCTACTAAAAAAACTTCCCATAATCGGTGCTTCCTAACGATTAGTGCGGCAGTTTTCTTTCCCTCTTCGGTTAAAGAAACACCTTGATACTTTTTATAAATCAGCACTTTTTTTTCTGCCAATTTTTTAATCATATCAGTTACAGAAGAAGCTTTGGTGCTTAATTTTTTGGCAATAGCATTTGTGCTTACTCCATTAACCGAAGTGATTCCTAAATGATAAATCGCTTTTAAATAATTTTCTTCAGACTGACTAAACATACTTTCTAGTTTAAAGTGCAAAGATATGATTTTTTGCAAAACAAAAAAACATTTTTAGTCTTGTCTAAAAAATATTTTATATTTGCAAAAATTATATAATGAATATGAATTTATCTAAACCAATTAATATTCTTTTATTCTTCTTTACAATAGGAACTCTTTCTGCACAAGAAATAATTACAGACAGACCTGATCAAACCGAAAGCTCATCAACTGTTCCATTAAAAAGTTTAAAAATAGAAGCTGGTATTTTCTTTCAAAGAGATAACAGAACACAAGCAAATGCTTATCCTTCAATTTTATGGAGATATGGGGTTGCAGCAAACTTTGAATTGCGATTATTAACACAATTTGAAATCAACAAACCGCTAAATAGTTCAATACTAAATAGTGGAATCAGTGATTTACAAATTGGTGCTAAAATTCAATTATTTAAAAGAGAAAATGTGAATACTGAAATCGCTTTTTTATCACACATATTATTGCCTACAGCAAAAAGTCAAATTACAAATTCTAAATTTGGAATCATTAACAAGATTGCTGTTTCACATTCTTTGACTGAAAAGATTGGATTGGGATATAATATTGGATATGACTATTTTGGAACCGGAAGTGGTAATTTAACGTACTCGATTGCATTAAATGTTTCGTTGTCTGATAAAATTAGCTTTTACATTGAACCTTATGGTGAGTTCTCAGAATATAAAAATCATTTTGCAAGTTTTGATACCGGATTTACATATTTATTGAAAGACAATCTACAATTTGATATATCTTACGGAACCGGAATAAACTATACTATGAGCTATTTCTCTACTGGTTTTAGTTGGAATATTAGTTTCTTAAAAAAGAAATTATAAACTAATTGTTTCTATCCCACAATCTAGTCACAAAAGAACGTGGTTCTATACTGTAAATTACTCCTAAAGAGAAATAATTATGAGAGCGTAATGACAAGCTTTTACTTGAAGAGTTTTTATAGGTTACCTGTCCATTTAACCCAAATCTATTGCTTAACCAAAAGGTTCCTCCTCCTCCAACATTTAAAGTTAGGGCACTAGTATCTGGAACTTTAACAAAACTAGATCCTAGAACTAAAAAAGGAACAAAATTATTGTTTGAGGTTCCAAAATCATATCTAACTCCACCATCTACTGTTAAATAAGAAGAAGATATTTCTACTGAAGCATCTAACGAGAGTCCATAAAAAAATATCGGGTAGCATTTATTTTTGGTGCTTGAAAATTAAACTACTCTACTGATAATGTCGGATTGGCAGAAAGTAATTTTGCTACACCAAAACCAGCTCCAACCACCCACCTGTTTTGTTAACTTTGGGCATTGACTTTATAACTAATAAAAAGTACTAATAGAAATATTTTTGAAAATTTTATCATCCCTCTTTATGCTGTTTTGCTTACAACTAATTTTTAGCAAATTTATTCTATTTTTTCAAAACCAGGTAATACCGCTTAATTATTACAATTAGTTATACTACATTTGCTAAAAATAGTTGAATTGAGTAAAGAGATTATAATCAATCGATACAAAAATTCTGCTAAAACAAAGCAGATTATATCCGAACTTCAACACGAAAAAAACCATTTTCAAATCACGAATTTGGTCGGCTCGTCGTTGTCTTTTGTTATTTCAGAAACTTTTAAAAAAGCCGAAAAACCATATCTTTTAATCTTTAATGACAAAGAAGAAGCGGCCTATTATCTAAACGATTTTGAACAATTGTTGGGAGATAAAAATGTATTGTTTTACCCTGGTTCATACAGAAGACCTTATCAAATTGAAGAAGTAGATAATGCTAATATTTTACTTAGATCTGAGGTTTTAAACAGAATCAATTCGCAAAAAAAACCGGCAATTATTGTAACCTATCCTGATGCACTTTTTGAAAAAGTGGTTACTAAAAGAGAGCTTGAAAAGAATACTTTAAAATTAGGTGTTAGAGAAAACCTTTCGCTTGATTTTGTAAACGAAATATTATTTGAATATCATTTTAATCGCGTCGATTTTGTTAGCGAACCTGGAGAATTTTCGGTTCGTGGCGGAATCATAGATGTCTTTTCTTTTTCGAATGATGAACCTTATCGAATTGAGTTTTTTGGTAATGAAATAGAAAGCATCAGAACCTTTGATGTTGAAACCCAACTTTCTGTAGAAAAACTGAAAAAAATTAGCATTATGCCTAATGTTGAAAACAAAGCTCTTCAAGAAAAGCGCGAAAGTTTTCTAAAATACATTTCGTCTAAAACAATTGTTTTTCATCAAAATATTGATTTGTTAACAGGAAAACTAGATACATTTTATTATAAAGCAACAAAAGCTTTTGAAGAATTATCCAAAGAAATAAAACACGCAGAGCCAGAAGAATTGTTTTGTAATGGAGCCTTTATAAAAGAGCAATTGAATCAGTTTTCTTCGGTTGCGTTAAATCAATCTGAAAAAGCGCAAACCACTACAAATGTTCGATATAACATTTTACCACAACCTTCTTTCAATAAACAGTTCGATTTATTAATTACCAATTTAAACAACTATTCTAAACAAGGTTATACCAATTATATTTTTTGTGCAAATGATAAACAAGCCGAACGTTTTCATGATATTTTTAATGATGTTGAAGAAGATGTAAGCTATGAAACCATTGTTTTTCCGTTACATGAAGGATTTATAGATGTTGAAGAAAAACTCCTTTGTTATACAGATCATCAAATTTTTGAGCGGTATCATAAATTCCGATTAAAAAACGGATATGCAAAAAAGCAATCCATTACGTTAAAGGAAATCAATAATTTAGAAATTGGCGATTATGTAACACATATTGATCACGGAATTGGAAAATTTGGTGGTTTGCAAAAAATTGATGTAGAAGGCAATAAACAAGAGGCAATTAAATTAATTTATGGCGATCGCGATATTTTATACATCAGCATTCACTCGTTACATAAAATTTCTAAGTTTAATGGTAAAGATGGTAAAGCACCAAAAATATACAAGTTAGGTTCTGGAGCTTGGAAAAAAATCAAGCAAAAAACTAAAGCAAGAGTTAAACATATTGCGTTTAATTTAATTCAGTTATATGCAAAAAGAAAACTTCAAAAAGGGTTTCAATACAGACCAGATACATTTATGCAGCACGAGTTGGAAGCGAGCTTTATTTATGAAGACACGCCTGATCAATTAACAGCAACGCAAGATGTAAAAGCAGACATGGAAAAAGAACAACCTATGGATCGGTTGGTCTGTGGTGATGTTGGTTTTGGAAAAACAGAAATTGCAATTCGTGCCGCTTTTAAGGCTGTAGATAATGGAAAACAAGTGGCGGTTTTGGTACCCACAACTATCTTAGCATATCAGCATTTTAGAACATTTACTGAACGCTTAAAAAACTTTCCAGTTACTGTAGATTATTTAAACAGATTTAGAACCGCAAGTCAAAAAAGAACCGTAATTGAAGGTGTTTCTGATGGTTCTATTGATATTGTTATTGGTACACATCAATTAACCAACAAAAGTATTCAGTTTAAAGATTTAGGGTTATTGATTATTGATGAAGAACAAAAGTTTGGTGTAGCTGTAAAAGACAAATTAAAAACCATCAAAGAAAATGTTGATACACTAACATTAACTGCGACTCCGATTCCAAGAACCTTGCAGTTTAGTTTAATGGCGGCAAGAGATTTATCGGTAATTAGCACACCGCCACCAAATCGTCATCCCATAGAAACCAATGTAATTCGTTTTTCTGAAGAAACAATTAGAGATGCTGTTTCATATGAAATATCAAGAGGAGGACAGGTCTTTTTTATCCATAATAGAATAGAAAATATCAAAGAAGTGGCTGGCTTATTACAACGTTTATTGCCCAATGCAAAAATCGGAATTGGTCACGGACAAATGGAAGGGAAAAAGCTAGAAGATTTAATGCTGAGATTTATGAATAATGAATTTGATGTATTGGTTTCTACAACCATTGTAGAAAGCGGATTAGATGTACCAAATGCGAATACCATTTTTGTGAATAATGCCAACAATTTTGGGTTGTCAGATTTGCATCAAATGCGTGGTCGAGTTGGAAGATCAAACAAAAAAGCTTTTTGTTATTTTATTACGCCACCATATCATACGATGACAGATGATGCTCGTAAAAGAATTACCGCGTTAGAATTATTTTCTGAATTGGGAAGCGGAATTAACATTGCCATGAAAGATTTAGAAATTCGTGGAGCAGGAGATTTATTAGGTGGAGAACAAAGTGGATTTATCAACGATATAGGTTTTGATACGTATCAAAAAATACTATCCGAAGCGATTGAAGAATTGAAAGAAAACGAGTTTAAAGAACTCTATCCAACAGATGAATCGAAACCAAAAGAGTTTGTAAAAGAGGTAACAATTGATACCGATTTTGAAATTTTATTTCCAGATGATTATGTGAATTCTATTACAGAACGTTTGAATTTATACAACAAATTAGGCGAATTAAAAACAGAGGAGGAATTGACTAATTTTGAAACTGAAATTATTGATAGGTTTGGAGAAATTCCGATTCAGGTTGTCGATTTATTAGACAGTGTTCGTATCAAATGGTTGGCAAAAAAATTAGGTTTAGAGAAAGTAGTTTTAAAGAAAAAACGCATGATTGGTTATTTTGTTTCCGATCAACAAAGTGCTTTTTATCAAACAGAAAACTTTACAAATATGCTTAAATACGTTCAGCAAAATGGTAAAAGCTGTGTGATGAAAGAAAAACAAATCAAAGATGGTTTACGGTTATTAATTACCTTTATTCATATAGATGCTGTTTCTAAAGCATTGTCTGTTTTAAAAGCAATCTAATTTGAAAAATACACATACAAATCAGCTTTTCGGATTATTACTAGCAACCTTATTTATTAGTACTTCTGGTGTTTTAGGGAAATACATTGCAATGCCAACTGAAGTTATTGTTTGGTTTCGTTCTGCTATTGGTATGGTGTTCTTATATTTTTATTGCACCCTAAAAAACATTAGTTTAAAGATTACTCGTGTAAGAGACCTTCCTTCTTTGGTAATTAGTTCTTTGTTTTTAGGAGCGCATTGGATTACCTATTTCTATTCGTTAAAACTTTCAAATGTTGCGATAGGTGTTTTGTCTTTATATACGTTTCCTGTAATTACGGCGATGCTAGAACCTCTTTTTATGAAAACAAAGTTTGATTACGTTCACATTTTGTTAGCCGTATTAGTATTGTTAGGGATCTATATTTTGGTCCCAGATTTAAACTTGCAAAGTTCGTATACAAAAGGAATTTTGTTTGGGGTGTTGTCTGCTTTTTTATATGCTGTTAGGAGTTTACTATTAAAAAGGAATCACACACATAAATATCATGGATCTACCATTATGTTTTATCAAACCATGATTATTAGTGTAGTGCTAATTCCTGTGCTATTCTTTATGGATGTTTCTAATATTGCGACTCAATATCCGTATGTTTTGCTGTTGGGTATATTTACAACCGCTTTAGGACATAGTTTAATGGTACGTGCATTTAAACATTTCTCTGTTTCTACCGCAACCATAATTAGTAGTGTTCAACCAATATTTGGAATTATATTGGCATTTATTTTCTTGAATGAAATTCCTTCTATAAATACCTCTTTTGGCGGATTGTTGATTTTATCTACCGTTGTGATTGAGAGTTTTCGCTCTAGAAAAAGATAAATTAAACAACCTCAAACAGTTTTCCTGGTAATGGTTTTAGTATGCCTTTCATTTCTAATTGTAATAAAATTGGGGCCAATTTGTAAATAGGAATATCACAATCCAATGCAATAACATCTAAGATCTGCTTTCCTTTTTTAAATAAATAATCGTACACTTTTTGTTCGTCGTTATTCAACTCAACAAACAATTGTTTTTGTATAGCTTTTGATTTTTTTTGTTTTGAGCTTAGGTCCCAGTTCAACATTTTTGCAACATCTTCTGCAGAAGTTAACAACGCGGCTTTGTTGTCTTTAATTAAACGATTACATCCTTTGCTATATAAATCTGTTGTTCTTCCTGGCGCTGCAAAAACGTCTCTACTATATGAATTTGCAATATCTGCCGTAACTAACGAACCGCCTTTTTCTGCAGATTCTATGATGATCGTTGCTTGAGAAATTCCTGCTACAATTCTATTTCGTTTTAAAAAATTTTCTCGTAACGGATTTTCATCATGCCAAAATTCTGTGATAAATCCACCATTTTCATTGAGTTGATGCATGTATTTTTTATGTGATTTAGGATAGATTTGTTCAAATCCATGTGCCAAAACAGCAATGGTTTGTAGTTCGTTTTTGATAGCTTCTTTATGTTCACAAATATCAACTCCGTAAGCAAAACCGCTTACAATAATTGGATTGTATGCTGTTAACTCTTTAATCAATTCTTTACAAAAACCACTCCCATAAGAAGTCATGTTTCTCGTACCAACTATACTGATAATTCGTTTGTTTTGAAGATTGATATTTCCATCTTTAAAAAATAAGATTGGTGCATCAATACATTGTTGTAAGTTTTTTGGATACTCATCATCCAAAAAGTAAGAAGTTATTATGTTATTTTGATCAATATATTCGAGTTCTTTTTCCGCTAAAATTTTATTCTCAATAGCAAATAACTGATTGGTAACGTGCGTTCCAATTCCATTGATTTTCAATAATGTTGATGGTTTCTCTTTATAGATTTGACGAACATCTCCTGTCGCAACAATCAGCTTTTTGCTAAAATATCGCCCACAGCTTTCGTCTTTTGCAAACGCAAAATAGCTAGTAATTTTTCCTTTTTCAAAACGCAATAATTTGAGAATCAATATACAATAATTTTTTGTTGATAAGTTTCTAATCTCTTTCGGATTTTTTACAAAAAAATACTAACTTTGTTTTTATGAGTTTAACTAGCTACATCAACGATTTATTATACAGATATGATTGTGTAATTATTCCTAATTTTGGTGGTTTTGTAACCAATGCTATTTCAGCAAAAGTGAATCATTTTTCACACACTTTTTATCCACCTACAAAGCAAATTACATTTAACCCACATTTAAAGAACAATGATGGTTTGCTAGCAAATCATATTGCTTCATCAGAAAATATTTCTTTTGAACAAGCAACAGAAAAGATTGGTACAACTGTAAACGAATGGAATGCTCAGTTAAAAACCGAATCTGTTGTTGTGGGTAAAGTTGGTAGTTTGTCATTAAATAAAGAAAACCAACTGATATTTGAACCTAATTCAGATTCAAATTATTTGATAGAAACTTTCGGAATGAGTTCTTTTAGTTCTCCTTCAGTAAAACGTGTAGAATACCAAAAACAGGCTACAAAATTAACGCCGACTATTGCAAAAAAATCTTCTTCAAATTTTATAAAATATGCAGCTGCTGCGGCTATTGTTTTAACTTTTGGTGCAATTGGCTGGAATGGTTTTCAAAACAATCAGCTAAAAGAACACTACGCAAAACAACAATTAGATGTTGAGAAAAAAATTCAATCTGCAACATTTGTGATTGGAGATCCTTTGCCAACAATTCAATTAAATGTTGCAAAAGAAGCACCAAAAAACTTTCATATTATTGCTGGCGCATTTGAGTTTCCAGAAAATGCAGCAAAAAAATTACAGCAATTAAAAGCAAAAGGTTTTAAAGCAGAGATTATTGGAAAAAATAAATGGGGTTTAACCCAAGTAAGTTTTTCAAGTTTTGAAACAAGAACAGAAGCTTATAAAAACCTAAAGCAGATTAGAGATAATTATTCTGAAGATGCCTGGTTGCTAATAAAGAAATTACACTAAATTGCTTTTTATAATACTAATTTCGCAATAACATTAATTTGTTATTACTTATCTTTGCGGAAAATTTAAAATCATTTTTCTGATGAGCCCAAAAACTCCAAAAGAATCTGTAACCATTTTAACTGATTTGGTTTTACCTGCTGAAACAAACCCATTAAATAATTTATTTGGAGGTGAATTACTTGCTAGAATGGATAGAGCTTGTAGTATTGCTGCACGTCGCCACTCTAGGAGAATTGTGGTAACGGCATCTGTAAATCATGTTTCTTTTGCAAAGGCTGTTCCGGTTGGTAGCGTGGTAACTGTAGAGGCTAAAGTTTCTCGAGCATTTAAATCGTCTATGGAAGTTTATGTTGATGTTTGGATTGAAGATAGAGAATCTGGATTAAGAACTAGAGCAAATGAAGGAATTTACACATTTGTAGCTGTTGATGAAACTGGAAGTCCAGTTCCTGTAGCTCAAATTATTCCAGAAACAGCATTAGAAAAAGAACGTTTTGATGGCGCTTTAAGAAGAAAGCAATTAAGCTTAATTTTATCTGGAAAAATGGACCCTCACAATGCGACTGAATTGAAAGCGTTGTTTAGTTAAGTTATCTTTTTAACAACCAGCTTGATGGGTTTTGTCTTTGTGTTTCTTTATGTAAAACAAAAATCAATGTTGTTTTACCAGTAACTTTATTTGTAAATATTTTCCCTAAAACTTGTCCGGTTGTAACAGCATCTCCTTTATTTACCATTAAAGTTTCTAGATTGTTATAGGTTGTTATATAATTTCCGTGTTGAATTAAAACAGCTTTTTTACCGCCTGTTAAAACCTGAATTGCCAACACTTTTCCATTAAAAACACTTTGGGCAGTTGCCCCTTTATCTGTTGCAATATGCAATCCAGAACTTGTAATTGTAATTCCTAGTAATGTTGGATGCGATTGTTTACCAAATCTTCTAACAACCAACCCTGATTTTACTGGCCAAGGTAATTTCCCTTTGTTTTGTTCAAACTTCAAAGCAAGTGCTTTTGCTTCTGGTGTTAGAGAAAATCCGGTTGCTTTTTTGTTTCCTTTGTTTGCATTAGACTTTGCAATGGCGTCTTTAATTATTTTATCAATCTGAGCAGCTAATCTACTCTCTTCTTTTTGCTTTGCCTTTAACTCTCTAATGTATTTTTTTTCTTTCTTTTTTATTTGTAAAACAAGTTTTTCCTTGTTTTGTTTATCTAGCTCTATTTTTTGTTTCTCTTCTGTTTCAATCTTTATTAAAGTGTCTTTTGCTTGTTTTTTAAATAAAAGTGAATCGTTTAATTTTTTAATAATATCTGTTTGTAAAACAATTTCTTCTCCTTGTTTTTTTCGAAAAGAAGTGTATTGTTTCATGTATTGCAAGCGCTTATATGCTTGTTGAAAACTTTCTGAAGACATTAAAAATAATAACTGACTTTGTTTTGACTTGCTTTTATACGATTTAAAAATCATGTCTGCATAATCTTTCTTTAAAGAAACAAGTTGTTTAGCTAATTTTGCTATTTCATTTGCGTTTTGTTTTATTTCTGAAGATAAAACTGCAGCTTCGTTATTTATTGATTTAATATAATCTGCCCTCGCTCCTATTTTTTTGTTTAGATCATCTAACGCATCTAAGGCATTTTTTTCTTTTTTCTGCTCAGTAAATAATAACTTATTTACCTTCAAAATTTCTTGCTTTAATTTTTTTCTTTCCTCTTCTAGTTGTTTTCTTGTTTGTGCCTGAGAAGTAACAACATTAGAAAACAATGCCACAAGAAAAATATAGAAGAAAAGTTTAATCCGTTTCATTAAAAGACAACTTGTTTATATCCGCTAGGCACTTTAAAAGGCGTAGAGAGTATTTTATTAAAAATTACCGATCTATATTCAATATCTATATTGGTAAACTTTTCATTTCCTTTTGCTCGGATTTGAATATTTTTTGGAAATGTTTCTCCTTCAATGTTGGTGTATTTTTTATAGGCAACTTTAAGCGTTTGGTTTTTAAGTGCACTATTGAGTTCTTGTTTGTCTAATTTAAAATGTATCGGATTGATCCAAAATAAAATATTAAACAAGGCTTGTTGTTCTGTGGGCAATAATAAATAGGCATCATTATCTACAACCGATTTGAACTTTTTAGCATTCAAATCAAAAATAGCCTGACCCAATAAGAGGTTTTGCAATTGAGAAAAATTAACATCTGTACCTAGCATATTTTTCAACAACTCAAAATCGCCCTTAAAATAGGTTTTGTTTAACTTTTCGTAATAACTAACCGAACTTGGTGTTATCTTGGCTCTTGCCACAATAACGCCAATATAAGTAGCGTTTAGCCAAATAACCTTGTCTTTATCTATTCTTAATTTTACGCTTAACTTTTGCTTATTGTTATTGTCTTGATACGCAACTTTAAGTCTGGCTTCTACCGTGTTTTTATGAAACCGGTTTTGAAAATGTTTGTTAGAAATCTTTTTAGCAGAAATAGCCTTTGGTTCAACCGCGCTTCCAATAGCTGATTTACTAGATTTACACGATATAAATACCAGCATTAGAATTAATACAGCTTTTAAAAATTTCATTTTAGCTTTAGTTTTTTCTTAATATTAACGCCATGTTTTTATTTTTAGTTGCTTCTTTTAGATTCCCTAAACCAGTATAACTAGTTGCCAGTTCATCATAAAAATCAGCTTCTAAATTTCTGTTATCAATTACAAAATCAATGCCGTTATTTAATTGTTCAATGGCTTTTTTGTAATTGCTGCTTTTATTTAAAGCTCTTGCATTCATTAAATAAACGAATGCTTGTGCTGGAAACAGTTCTAAGCCTTTATTTGTATAAAAAAGCAACTGTTTAGTATTGATTGTTGGCAAAGTTAGTATTTTACGAAGCGTTTCAAAACTTTTATTCGATTCAAATTTGGTAATTAAGTCTTCTAAAGTGTTTGCTTTTTTTGTGCTGCTGTTTAAGTCTTTTTTAAAAAAGCGCTTTTTAAACTGCTCCAAATCGGGTGTTAATTGATCTTCGCTCTCTAATATTGCTATAATTTCTTTTGCCTTGTCTAGTTGATTGTTTTGAAAATATAAATACACTAGTTTTTCTCTTTCTTTCGGGTTAATTTTTACAAGTTTTTCTTGAACTGTAATTGCACTTTTAATATTGTTAGAAGTAAGATATATTTTCCCTAAGTGTTGTAAAACCCAATAGTTTTTAGGTTCAATTTTTAATGCTTGATTTGCAAATTCTTCTGCTTCTAAAAATCGTTTTAGCAGTAAATAATTTTTTGAAAGCTCAAATAACACCGAAACATCTTTTGGTTTTAGTTCATTACATTTTTCTAAATTCTCAATAGCAATCCTATAATTATAAATAGCTTTTTGAGCCAAGGCCTTAAAAAAATAATCTTGAAATTTTAAGAAATTATCTTCCTTTAAGTTTTGTGTATTAGGAATGCTATCTTGTGAAAACCCAATACTTGAATTACAAAAGAAAAAAATTAAAAAAACAGAAGTTATACTTAATTTCATTAGAATAATAACTAATAACATTGCAAGATAGTATTTATAATAATTCTTAAAAGATAAATTGCCTAAAACCTCTTATAGTTTGGTTTGTTTTTAAGTTCTTTGTGAAAACTTTTTAAAGTGAATTACTTATCAGTAGAAAACATTTCAAAATCTTATGGAGAAAGAATCCTTTTCGAGGATATTTCTTTTGGGATAAACAAAGATCAAAAAATAGCTTTTGTTGCTAAAAATGGAAGCGGAAAAACATCTATTTTAAATATTATAGCTGGCTTAGATGTTCCGGATACAGGGCAAGTAATTAGCAGAAAGGGGATTCAGATTTCATACTTAGCACAAAACGATACATTAGATCCTAAACTTACCATTAAAGAAATTGTTTTTTCTTCAGAAAACAAAACTTTGCAGGTTATTGAGCAATACAATAAAGCTCTTGAAAATCCAGAAAATGAAGAAGCTTATCAAAAAGCTTTTGAGCTAATGGAACAACACAACGCTTGGGATTTTGATACACAATACAAACAAATTTTGTCTAAATTGAAATTTGAGGATTTAAGTAAGAAAGTTTCTGACCTTTCTGGAGGGCAAAAAAAACGATTAGCCCTAGCTACTATTTTAATTAATAAACCCGATTTGTTAATTCTAGATGAGCCTACAAATCATTTAGATTTAGAAATGATAGAATGGCTAGAAAGTTATTTTGCCAAAGAAAAAATAACCCTTTTTATGGTGACACACGACCGTTATTTTTTAGAACGTGTTTGTAATGAAATTGTTGAATTAGATCATGGAAAATTTTACAGATATAAAGGAAATTACTCGTATTATTTAGAGAAGAAAGAAGAGCGAATTGCCTTAGAGCAAACCACTGTAGAAAAAGCAAAAAACCTTTACAATAAAGAGCTAGATTGGATGCGTCGTCAGCCAAAAGCTAGAACCACAAAATCTAAATCTAGAATAGATGATTTTTACGAAATCAAGGAAAAAGCTCACAAAAGAAGACAAGATCACAAAGTTCAGTTAGAAATAAACATGGAGCGCTTAGGAAGTAAAATTTTAGAGCTCCATAAAGTTAAAAAATCGTTTGATGATACCTTAATTTTAGACGAATTTGAATATGTTTTTAAACGCGGTGAACGCATTGGAATTATCGGAAAAAACGGGACAGGAAAATCATCTTTTTTAAATGTAATTACTCAAAAAATTCCTGTTGATGGTGGTAAAGTTGTATTGGGTGAAACCGTTAAGTTTGGGTATTATACACAAAGTGGAATTGTTATCAAAGAAGGACAAAAAGTAATTGAAGTCATCAAAGAATTTGGAGAGTTTATACCACTTACCAAAGGAAGAAAAATTACTGCTGGGCAATTATTAGAACGCTTTTTGTTCGATAGAAAAAAACAACACGATTTTGTAGAAAAATTAAGCGGTGGTGAGCAAAAGCGCTTGTATTTATGTGCGGTTTTAATTCAGAATCCAAACTTTTTAATTTTAGATGAACCCACTAACGATTTAGATGTAATTACCTTAAATGTGTTAGAAAATTTCTTGTTAGATTTTCCCGGAAACTTATTAGTGGTTTCTCACGACAGGTATTTTATGGACAAAATTATGGACTCTCTTTTTGTCTTTAGAGGCAACGGGGTTGTAGAAAATTTTCCAGGAAATTATTCAGATTTTAGAGCTTATGAAGATTCTAAACCCAAAGAGAAAAAAACGGATACACTTGTTTCAGAAAAAGAGGTCATAAAAGCTGTTTCAAAAACTAAAGGGAAGCTTAGCTTTAATGAAAATAGAGAATTTGGCTTGCTAGAAACTGATATCGCTAAACTAGAAAACAAGAAAATTAAGATAGAACATCAATTTGCAAATAATGAAATTTCACCAGAAGACATCAACAAGAAATCACAAGAATTGCAACAAATCATTTCTAGTTTAGAGCAAAAAGAAGAACGTTGGTTAGAACTTTCTATGAAATTAGAAGACTAATTAAGCTCTTACAATTTGAAATTCTTCTAATAATTCTTCATTATTAAATCGCAGCAAAAGTTGAGCAACAGCAATGGTGTCCTTTTCGCAATAGGTTACAATTCTGTCTAAATTTTTCTCTTTATAATACACTTTTGCAACTTCACTACCATCTATATCATCCTTGGGTGATGGTATTCCTAAAATTGACGTTAATAGTTTTAGGGAAGAATAATGCTTGTAATCTCCAAATTTCCATAATTCCATGGTGTCTAAATGTGGAATTTCCCAAGGTTTTTTTCCAAAAAGATTTAGTTTTTTTGGCAATTCAATTCTATGTATAATCATTCTTCTTGCGATATAAGGAAAATCAAATTCTTTTCCATTGTGTGCACACAAGACATGTTCGTTTCTATTAAAATGCGAATCTAAAAGGTTTTTAAAACCCTCTAAAATTTCTTTTTCATCATCTCCAAAAAACGATTTTACTCGCAATTGTTTTTCGTTCTTTTGAGTTACAAAATAGCCAACCGAAATACAGATTATTTTACCAAACTCAGCCCAAATTCCAGCTCGTTCATAGAAGTCTTCGACAGCAATCTCTTGTTTACGTTGATATGCTGTTTTCTGTTCAAAAAGGTGTTTTGTGTTTTCAGAAACGTTGTCCCAAGATACTTCTTGCGGAACAGTTTCTATGTCTAGAAACAAAATGTTTTCTAGTTTTAAATGTAAATTCATAGCAGTAAATTTTTATTGTGAAGTTAGTAAAAATAACAAAACCTCGAAAATTCGAGGTTTCTATATTGACTGTTTTAGGAAAATTACTTAATCACCAGCTTTTTAGTAGCTACTTTATCTCCTTCTAGGACCTTCATAATATAAATTCCAGAATGAATCTGAGTCAGATCCAACTGTTTGGTATATCCTGAAAATTTTTGAGAAAACACCTTTTTACCTAAAACATTGTATATCGTTACTTCTTTTTCTTCAGTCGTAAATGTTTTTATGGTTAATGCTCCTTGTTTAACAGGATTTGGAAAAGCAGAAAAATTAACAATATTTTTTGCGTTCACTTTGTTTGATTGTCCGTTAGATAACGAAACAAAACAATTGCAAAAAACAAAAATTAAAATGTAAAGTTTTCTCATATTGATAAATAATGATTAAAGGTATAAAATAAATTTTATTTTTTATCGTTACAGCAAAATTTTAACAATGTAATATCTTGTTTTAAAGCAAAAAAACAGACCGAAGCCTGCTTTTTTTTTATTTAAAAATTGTATTATTTACAGTCCAATTGTCCAACCAGCTGCCCAAGTTGGAGTTGCAGATCCAGAACCTGCACCTGAATTATTTGATTCAGTGATAACACTTTGTACACCATAATCAAACCCTGTTGGTTTATTAACAAACTGTATAGGGTTTACAATTAAATCTCCTGCAGTAATTCTTGCATTTGCAGCCGTATCTGTACTCTTTACTTTTACACCTAACCCTAAACCGTCTACATAAATATTTTGGTAGGTGATTTTACCTCCACCCTCTTTGTAATAGATAGCTCCTTCCGATCCTGTTAAACCACCAAGAACAATTGAAGCATTCTTTATGGTTACATTTGTAACAGGCGTTGCATTACCGTCGTCTCCGTTATTCGATCCTTCAAATCCAGCTTTCGTTACACCTTTGATGTAAACATTCTCAATTGAACCTGTAAATCCATCTGCAAAATCAACAGAATCATCTTCAGAATTAACAGAAACAATATATTTAGCATTTACTGTTCCGCCAAAAAATTCTAATCCGTCATCACCTCCTTTATAAGATTGCACATACTCAAAAGTAGTTCCAGAACCAACACCAAATAATGATACGCCATTAAACTCTTTAGAACCGTTAAAAGTTGCTCCTGTGTACTCTACTCTTAAGTATCTAATAGAACCAGAGTTGTCATTTGCAATTGTTCCTCCATAGGTTAAATCAGAAACCTCTGCAGTTGCTGTTGTTCCTTTGTTTGTAGGTGCTTTCCCGCAGATTACAAATCCACCCCAATCTCCAGATGCAGGATTGGCTTTAGAAGAAGTCATTATAACTGGATTAGCTGCCGTTCCGTCAATATAAATCTGTGCTCCTTGAGCTACAGCTATGTATGAACTAGTTCCTCCAGATGCTTTGATTACTGTTCCTGCTGGAATTATTAATTTAGCTCCCTCCTGAACTACCAATGCTCCTGTTAAATTGTATTCTAAGCTGGCATTTAAAGTAACTGTACCTTGTGTAATGTTTCCTTTAAAATTTGCCGCATCTACCTGAAAACCTGTTGTAGGTTCTTCATTAGAAATTGTACAACTTGTAAAAGCAATTGCTGCAATTGCTAGAATCGATAAAAATGTTTTTTTCATTGTTTGTTTTTAATTATTTCTATAGCAAAGAAATGTCTCTTGTTTAATTCTTGTTTTATCTAAAGTTTAAAAGACTGTTAAGCATGACTATTGGTTGTTATGCTTGTGTTAACTCCTTTTAATCTAGTTTATAAGTTAGTGATAGACTTGCATTTAATCCGTTTTTAAAAGAAAGCACTTCTATATTTTGAATTTTTTGTGTTCTTCTAATTGTTGGATTTAGTAAATTCTTTAATGAAAACCCTAGTTTAACTTTTTTAGAAATTTCTGATTTTAGTATTAAATCTAAACTCCCAACTCCTTCATCTATTAAATCTCCTTTACCCGCAGAACCAATTGCATACACTCTGTCAGAAAAATAGTTGTATGTTAAAGTGGCTAATATATTAGCTGTTTTTGAAAAATCTTTAATATACGTTACATCTGCATTTAAAATTAAGTCTGATGCACCTGTTAATCTTCCTTCATTATTTGTAAAGTTTACATTTAAGTTGGTTTCTTTAATCACTTTAAATCTATCAAAATCTTGATTTGAATGCATGTAAGAAGCGTTAAATCCAGCAGATAATTTGTTTGTTAAAACATCTGCACCTTTATCATTTTCTAAAGAAAAAATATTTTTTCTAATTTCAAATTCAGCCCCTAATAATGTTGCTTGTTTACCTGTATTTACGTAAGAAATATCGTTAGTTGCAGAAGCTACAACGACCTCGTTTATTGGATTTTGAATGATTTTTCCAAAACCAGTTATCGAAATAACTTCTTCTCTTGTTGGAAAATATTCCCATCTAATATCTGCATTGTAATTGGTAGATAAATCTAAATCTGGATTTCCGAATTTTATTTGTGTTACTTCTTCAAATTGAAAAGGTGCTCTTTCTTTATATTTTGGTAATGTATAAGATTTGCTTGCGGCTAACTTTAAATTATTTTTTTCATTTACTTCGTACTTAAACGTTGCGTTTGGTAAAAATTCAAACTTTGCAAAAGCGTCTTTGTCTCCATCTGGATCTAAAGATGTTTTCCATTTAATGTCTTGATATACATGTTCGAATCTTAACCCTAAAACAGCCGTAAATTTTTGACTAAACTTGCATTGTGCTTCTGCAAAACCTCCATTGATAAATTGATATCCCGAATACGTTTGTGGATCTAAAGCATTGGGTGTAGATGCATCTCCTCTAAATGTTTCAATTTTAAAAAGGTTGTTTGCTAAATTGGCTTGTGTAAAATAAGCGTTTAAATTTGAAGGATTTATAATTGGCTGTGCTGTATTTCTGTTTACTCTAAAGTTAAATTGAGTGGCTTTAAAATCAACCTTTTTAAATCTTCCGCTATAGCCTAAAGTAATTTTTCCTTTGTATTGCTGTTCTTTATCTTTTGAAAAAACATACGATGTTGAAAAATTTGCAGAAGCTTCATCTTCAAGTAGTTCTTGAAAAAAACGATGATTATCTGAAGCTGCTAAATCAGAAATTGTTTTTAGGCCTGTTGGATTATTATTGTCTTTTGGAACCAACATGTTTTGTCTTCTATCTGGAATTACATTGTTGACATGATTGAATGAAACACCCCAATCAATAGTAAGTTGATTTCCTATTTTATGATTTCCTAAAAACTGATTCACAAATAATGCTGTTTTATCAAAAGTTCCTCTTTTTACAAAACCTCCTCCGTTACTTGCATTATCAAAAATATTAATTACACCACTATATTCATCTAGACTCTGATTTGATGAATTGATGAATAGAGAACTAAATTTATAGCTGTTGTATGCATTTACACTATAGGCAGCATTTAACATTGCTGTAGTATTGGTATTGTAATCGTATGATTTAAATATATAGTCTGTAAATGCCAATCCCTGTGCGTTTACACCACCTCTATTAACACCTTCTTTAAATTTATAATCACTAGAAAAAGAAGCTGTAGCAAATACATTTAAATTTCCTTCTTCTCCAATTTGATATTTTTTTCCTCCTTTTATAGAAAGATTTGTTGCAATTGGAGTTTTAGATACATTGTCCCAACTTGTTGTAAAGTTATATCCATTTAAAGCATTTGTTGGATAATCATTCGTATAAAAACCTGTAAAACCTGGTCCGTCTTGTAAGTAAAAATCACTAGATAGATTTGAGTTTGTGGCTGTACCAATACCTATTTCCATTGAAGGTTTTCCAACATGCTCTTTAGAAACAATATTTACATTTGCGCCTCCAAAATCTCCATAAATAGAACCATTATAGATTTTGTTAATGTCTATTTTTTGAACAATCCCTGTAGAGAAAAGATCTAATGAAATGTTTTTTCTTGAAGGATTGTTAGATGGTATAGGTAAACCGTTTAATGTTGTAGAATTGTATCTGTCTCCTAACCCTCTAACAAAAATATTATTAGATCCTTCTTGTTTAGAAATTCCGGTTGCTTTTGTTACTGCAGTTACTAAATCAGAAATCCCTTTGTTATCTAATTCTTGAGCTCCAATAGTTGTCTTGATTGCAACTGCTTTCTTTTGGTCTGATAAAATCGCCGAAAGTTTTGCTTTGTTTGTATTTCCAGTAATTTGTATTTCATCTAAGGTAACCCCAGATTTAGCTGATAATTTTTGATTTACAACTAGTGTTTCTCCAGCTTTAATTACAATCTGCTTTTCTATGGTTTCGTAGCCAATAAAACTGAATACCAAAACATGGTTTCCTGAGTCAATAGATAACGAATAGTTTCCATCAAAATCTGTTGTTACCCCTACAGAAGTTCCCTTTATAAATACATTTGCAAAAGGCAAAGGTTCGTTGTTAGATTCTCCGTCTGTTAAATTCCCTTTTACAATTCCTTTACTTTGAGCCGAAATTAATTGACTTAAAAATACAAATGCTATAATTAATTTTTTCATTCTTTTTATTCTAATAATATTATCTATTAATAATAGTGCAAATGTCATTCGGGTTTGTAAAGGAAATGTTATACCCAAATTAATGTTGCATTAATACAAGGTTAAGACATTGTTAACTCATTAAATGATTGTTAAGTAATCTTTGATTTACGATATTTATGCATACTTTTGAATAACGTTAGACAATTTTAGATTCATGAAAAAAAGCGATGTTAAAATTTTATTAGTTGATGATGAGCCAGATATTTTAGAAATTGTTGGATACAATCTAAAAAATGAAGGCTATCAAGTATATACCGCTTCTAATGGTAGTGAGGGGTTAAAAATGGCAAAAAAAATCACTCCTCATTTAATTTTATTAGACATAATGATGCCTGAAATGGACGGAATTGAAGCCTGTGAAAAGATTAGAAAGGTTAAAGAACTAGAACATGTAATCATTTCTTTTTTAACGGCTCGTGGTGAAGATTACTCTCAGGTTGCTGGATTTGATGCAGGCGCAGATGATTATATTACCAAACCTATTAAACCAAAAGTACTGTTAAGTAAAATTAAATCTTTACTAAGACGATTAAAGAAAAACGAAGAGCAAGATACTTCTACCAGAATTGGTGATATTGTAATTAATAGAGAAGAATATGTTGTTTTTAAAGGCGATGAAAAAATAGTATTGCCAAAAAAAGAATTTGAGCTTTTTTCTTTATTAACTTCTAAACCCGGAAAGGTATTTAAACGCGAAACAATCTTAGATTCTGTTTGGGGCAATGAAGTGGTTGTTGGTGGAAGAACAATAGATGTTCATATTAGAAAATTAAGAGAAAAAATTGGCGACGATTTCTTTAAAACCATCAAAGGTGTTGGATATAAATTTGTTTTAGAAGAAAACGACAAATAAGAATCCTTTCCTCGTGAAGCTAAAAAAAACCTATTCATTTGCAATTATATCAGCACTATATATAGCGCTTCTTGTTATTGTTGTAGATGTATTATCTTTTTTTCTTTATGAAAAATTTGGTGTCTGGGTGTTAATCCTTGCTGTTTTAGCATTGTTACTTATTTCCTTTTTTATCATTCAATATCGAGTTGAATATTTTATCTATAGACGTGTTCGAAAAATATATGATGATGTTTCACTATTAGAAACAGAAGATTTAAAAAGAAGGTCTGTAACAACAGATATGGAAACACTTTCTAAAAGTGTACAGAAATTTGCAGAAGGAAAACGTATTGAAATTCAAAATCTAACCGAAAGAGATTCATTTAGAAGAGATTTTTTAGGAAATGTTGCACACGAGCTTAAAACTCCTTTATTTACCGTACAGGGGTATTTATTAACCTTACTAGAAGGCGCATCTAAAGACAAAGAAATTCTAGAAAAATACTTAGGAAGAGCCAATAAGGGTGTAGAACGGTTAACCGCAATTGTAAAAGATTTAGATATGATTGCTAAATTAGAAACGAATGGTTTAAAATTAAATTTACAACCTTTTAATATTCTAGAACTCGTTCAAAATGTTTTTGATTTATTTGAAATGAGAGCTAAAAAGAAAAATATTTCGTTGGTTTTTGATCGAATTTATGAGTTTCCAGTGTATGTAATGGGTGATGTTGAAAAAATTGAGCAAGTACTAATCAATTTAGTTGTAAATTCAATCAAGTACGGAAAAATAGGAGGCATCACTAAAGTGAGGGCTGATGATTATAATCAAAATAAATTTATCATTAAGGTTTCTGATAATGGAGAGGGCGTAAAACAAGAACATTTATCTCGTTTATTTGAGCGTTTTTATAGAGTTGATCAAAGTAGATCTAGAGAGCAAGGTGGTTCTGGATTAGGATTGTCCATCGTAAAACACATTATTGAAGCTCATCACGAAACCATTCTTGTAAAAAGCACATATAAAGAAGGTTCTGAATTTTCTTTTACTTTAGAAAAGGCGAAGTAATTCTTTTTTTAAATTATTTTCTTGGCAAAAAACACCATTATAATTTTTTAATTCTTGTAAATGAGCAATGGTGAAATTATTTTCTTGGCAAAATGGCGCACTTTTTTTTCTCTTCAAATAGTTTGCTAAATATTCTTGTTCAGATTGATTTTGAGTAGGAATAAAAAAAGCTTTCTTCTTTAAAACTGCTAAATCCATGATAGAGGAATAGCCAGATCTACAAATAATAACTTCTGACTGATTGATTGCTCTTTCTAATTCTTTTGATAATAAATAGTTGTAAATAGTTATATTTCCTAAAACCTTTTTTTGTTGATTTTTTTCTATTTTTCCTTGTATCAAAACTACTTTTTGAGAAGTGTTTTTAAACGCTTTAAGCAATCTGTTTTCTAGCCTTTCCCTTTGCGATTCTATTCCGGATAAAATAATTAACACATCGTTTTTTATTGGTAGTTCTTCTTTTTTAAATCTGCTTAAAGCTCCTATAAAGTTTAGGTTGAATGTTTTGTTTTTTGTCTTTGAAAGTTTCCCAGATAAGAGGTTTTCTTTAGAGTCTGGCACCCAACATTCGTCAAATTTTTTTATGATAAACTGGTGAATTCTAGATGAAAAAAAAGTGAATATACCTGATAAAACATGTATTTGATGTTTAATATATACCGAAGGTACTTTTTCACTTCTTACCCCAAATCGATTGTCAGAAATTACCCCAACAACATCTTGGTTATTAACAACAAAGCGATCAATACATTTGGTTTCTAACTTAATCGCTTTTACAATTTTTGGGAGTTGAAATAAAAGTCCGAATTTTAAATTTTTCGCATACGAAATGTTATAAGAAGGCAATTCTAAAACCTCTAAAGTTGGAAACTCTTTCTGTAAAAAAACAAATGCATCTCCATCCGAAGCAATGATTGGTGTGAATTTGTGTTTTATTAAAAAATGAATAATTGGCACACATCGAGAGGCATGACCTAACCCCCAATTAAGTGGTGCAACAATTATTTTTTTTGCCATTTTATATTAAATCAAATCCAATATCTTTTCTAAAATTCATGTTCTCAAAATGAATGTTTTCTATTGATGCGTACGACTTCTTTAGTGCCTCATCAATAGTGTCTCCAAAAGAAGTTATAGCCATCACTCTTCCTCCATTTGTTAGAGTTTTATTTTCTTGTATAGTTGTTCCTGCATGAAAAACAATAGATTCTGTTACCTTTTCTATTCCTGTCATTTCTTTCCCGTTTTCATAGGCTTCTGGATATCCGCCAGAAACCAACATTACAGTTGCTGCCGTTTTTGGATTGATAGAAAACGATTTTTTATCTAATGTTTGATTTGCAACTCCTTCAAATAAATCAAGTAAATCTGAGTCAATTCTTGGTAAAACAGCTTCAGTTTCAGGATCACCCATTCTAACATTATATTCAATCACTTGCGGATTCCCATCAACATTCATTAAACCGATAAAGATAAATCCACGATAATCTATTCCGTCTTTTTGCAAGCCATTTATCGTAGGTATTACAATTCTTTCTTCAACCTTACTTAAAAAGTCTTCTGAAGCAAATGGCACTGGAGAAATTGCTCCCATTCCTCCAGTATTTAGTCCTTTATCACCTTCCCCAATACGTTTATAATCTTTTGCTGAAGGTAAAATTTTATAGCTTTTTCCGTCTGTTAAGACAAAAACAGACAGTTCTATTCCGTCTAAAAATTCTTCAATAACAACTGTTGAAGATGCTTCTCCAAATTTTTGGTTTGTCAACATCTCTTCAAGTTCATTTTTTGCTTCCTTTAAAGAATCTAAAATTAGTACCCCTTTTCCAGCAGCTAATCCATCCGCTTTTAAAACATATGGAGAATTTAGTGTTTCTAAAAACAAAAACCCTTCTGATAAATTTTCTTTGGTAAAAGATTGATAGCGGGCAGTTGGAATATTGTGCTTTTCCATAAATATTTTAGAAAAATCTTTACTTCCTTCTAGCAAAGCTCCATCTTTTTTCGGGCCAATTACAGAAATGTTTTTTAAATCTTTATCGGCTAAGAAATAATCATGAACTCCTTCTACCAAAGGTGCTTCTGGGCCAACCACAACCATATCTATCTGATTGTGAAAAACGATTTCTTTTACTGCTTTAAAATCTGTTGGATTGATATTGATGTTTGTTGCAATTTGAGAAGTTCCTGCATTTCCTGGGGCAACAAAAAGTTGATTTACTTTATTGCTTTCAGACAATTTTAAAGCAAACGCATGTTCTCTTCCGCCAGAACCTAAGATTAAAATATTCATGTAATGTGTTGTTATTTAAGTACACAAATATACGTTGTTAAATTGTTTTTTTACTCAAAAAAAACCCACATTAGTTGCTCCATTTTTGAAAGTATTTTATGGATGAAGTTAAATGATAAAACAAAAGTCGTATGTTTTTTGATGAGCCTCTTCTGTGATTGTGTGTAATTTCTTGATGCGGATAATATAAAATTTGTTTACCCATGTGCTTTATTTTTCTACAAATATCTGCATCTTCCATATATAAAAAATAACGTTCGTCAAATCCGTTTACCTCAATATAATCTTTGGTTTTAAAAAGCATAAAACACCCATGAATAAAGTCTGGTGAAAAAGGTTTTGATAAATCTCGATCTCTATATTCTCTTTTTCTTGTGTACTTTTTTAAAACACCCATTCTTCTAAAAATCAATTCTAAAAAGCTTGGAGTTTTTCTAGAAGTGTATTGCAAAGTTCCATCATCAGACAGTACTTGTGGAGAAATCATCGAAATATTTTCTTGTCTTTTTAATTCGCTTATTAAATTTGGTAAAACTTGGGAGTCAAAAATTACATCTGGATTCAATACTAGATGAAAATCAGATTTCAATTTAGGGATTATTAAGTTATGTGCGCAGCCAAAACCTAAATTTTTACCATTAAAAATATATTCAACTTCGGAATGTTTGAAAGTGTCTTTCAACTCATTTGTTGGTGAATTATCAACTAAATATAGTTTTTTTAAAAGCGAGGTGTTTAGAAAACAATTGATTGTTTTTTGAAGCATATCAATATCTTCTTTGAAGATTACGATTGTTGCTGATATTTCAATTTTATCCTTCAAAATTAATAGGCTTTTTCTTCGCCTTTATAGACATTAAACACTGTTTTTAAGATAATTTTTATGTCTAAAAGAATTGACCAATTTTCGATATAAAATATATCTAATCGAATTCTGTTTTTTATGTCAGATTTCTTTTTTATTTCCCCCCTATAACCTCTTACTTGAGCCAGGCCTGTTATTCCTGGTTTCATAGCATGTCTTTCTAAATAATTATTAACATTTTTTTGATATTCAACCGACAGGCTTTTTAGGTGTGGTCTTGGACCAACAACACTCATATTTCCTTGTAAAACATTAAAGAATTGAGGCAGTTCATCTAGGCTTGTTTTACGTAATAAAGCACCTATTTTTGTAACCCTTACATCATTCTTTACGGTATGCTTATACTCTGTGTTTAAATCAACTCTCATTGATCTAAACTTATAGCAGACAAACAATTTTCCGCCCAAACCTTCTCTTTTTTGCTTAAAAAAAACAGATCCTTTTGACTCTACTTTTATCAATACCCATATTATTGGTGTTAACCAAGACATTAAAAAAACAATACTAAAGGTTGAAAAAATGAGATCGAAGATTCTTTTAATAATTCTGTTTTCTAAATATTCAAAAGGTAATTTATTTACGTTAAGAACTAACAGGGAATCGTCGTAATATTCGGTGTTATAGCTTTTGCTATACAATTCATTTACATCTGGAATTAATTTAATTACAATATTGTTTTCGTTGGCAAATGTTGTAATGTTTTTAATTTCTTGATTGTTTAATTCTGATAATGAGCAATAAACCTCATCAATATCTTCTTCTAAAATAAAAGAATAACAATTTTCAATAGCCCCTTTATAAACCTCATTATTTGGTAAATGATTGTCTGAAAAAATTCCAGATATTATATATCCTAGCTCTTTTTTTTGGTTAAAGACTTTTATGGCGTTTTTTGCTGTCTCATCTGAACCTAGAACAACCACTTTTCTGTAATTATTCCCTTGTGCTCTATACTTTTTAAGAGCATAAATAAAGCTGTATTTTAAAATTACAATTCCTAAAAAAATTGTACTAAGAATAACCGTTTGATTATTTACTACATCTCCTTCTCGAAACAAAGAAAAATATGTAAAGAATCCGAGAAAAAAAATGGAAAACTGAATTGCTAAAAGGCTTAAAACTCTAAAAAATTTTGTGTGCCTATATACTTTGTAAAATCCACTAAAAAAAGAGGAAACAATCCAAAAGATATTGATGTATATTAAAAAACTTGGCTTTAAATATTCTTGATCAGAAATATATAAAACAACAATGTTTATAATTATTAAATCAATTAATAACATTAAAGGCTTAATAAGAAAAGAATAGCGTTTTTTCAAAGGGTTACTTTAACAAATTATTGTTCTAAAATAATATTAATCATTGAGTTTATATGAAATAATAATTCTGATATTTCAAAATGTTTAGAATTGTCTAATTTTTTTTCCATTAAAAACTCATCAATACTTTTTAAAATTAATTCAAAATCCCAGCAAGTAATTACTTTTTTTAATTGATTCTTTTTAAATAAAGTGTCAATGTCACTTCCAGAATCTGTAATACATAAAATATTACATTTTGATGCTAACAAGTTTGGTAATTTAGAAGGTAAAGAACCTTTTGAAGTCCCAGGAAGTTGAGGTATTATTTGAATAAAACTTTTTTTATATAACTCCTCTACTTGTTCTATTTCAACTAAATCGTGGAATTTTATTTCACTGTTTGTATTTTTGTCTTTTAACTTTTCAAAAATACCTCCTTGAGAGAAAAAATGAAACCTTAATTGAGGCCGTTTTTTTGAACAATAATTAAATGCATTGTAAAGCTCTACCGGATTTTGTTTTTCTCCTAGAGCTCCAGAATATACAATGTGCTTTTTATTATTTGGAAAGATCTTTTCTAAATCTTCAAATCGTTTATTTTTATTCGTTTTAATGGTAACAAAAGGATATTGTATTGCTAAATTAGCTTCATTTAATTGATACATCTTCTGAGCCGTCTCTTTCATCTCTTTTGAAAGAAAAATTAATTTATCACAAGATTGATATACTTTTTTCTCTACTTGGTGTATGCTCTTTTTTATCCATTTAAATAAAAATCCTTTTTTTTCTTGAGAATAAATTTCTTGTAAATCATGCACCATTCCAACTTTTTTAATCTCTTTTTTTAAAAAAGGCAAGGTGCAGTAAAAAGCTAAACTTGGTGGAAAAACAGGAATTATAATATCTGTATTCCTTTGATGTTTAAAAATTTTTCTAAGAATAAAAAAGGCATAACTTAATTCCAAAATAATTCTTCTCGCAAACGTTTTTGAAGAGTAATAGACTCTTTTTCCTCCTCTAATAATAGTTACATCTTCTAATTGCATATTGCTCTTTTTTGTTTTCCACTTTGGGTAAAAAGGATGAAAACACAAAGTTTTTACGTGGTGGCCTTGTTCTCTTAATGCAATAACTAAATCTGTATTAAATTTACCGGTAGAAATTGGTTCTGGGAAAAAAAACGGTGAAATAAATAAAATATTTTTTGGGGTGGTTTTCATTCTGTTTCTCTTTCTTTTATAAAGATAAACATTGATATGAAATAAACGAATAAAACAATTCCGTAATGCCTAGAAAAATAATTTTCTGTTATGTTAATTAATAAAAATTGAGTGCCTAAAAACAATCCCAACACAGAATACTTAATTTTTTTATAAATATAAAATAGATAAATTATAAAAAGTAAGAAGAAGGTCCAACCTCCATAAGCTACTAAATTTATATAATAATTATGGGTATTAAAAGTATGTTTTAAATAAAAATTACTGTTATTATTTTCTTTATAGCAATTATTAAGTTTTTCTTGTAAAAGATTTCCATAGCCAAAAAAAGGAGCTTCTTTTAAAACTATAAAAGAGCATTTTAGAATTGCTATTCTAGTATTTGTTGAGTTGTAATACTCTTCAACAATAGGCTTATTTATTTCTGTTTTAATTTCTGTAAACCGTTTTCCAATAATATTTTTTACTGGAAAAATCAAAATAGCTAATAAAACAAGGCTTGAAAAAATAATGAATGCACTTTTTTTTATACCTCTTTGTAATATTAAATATATACCTGAAAAAACTATTGTCAGCAATAGTATTAAGACGATCATCCGTGAAGAAAACAAAATTATAAAAAAGACCATAATTGCCATATTTAGAATAGCAAAAATGTTTCTCTTCTTTTTTATCAACGAAAAAAGTGAAACCGTAAAACTTACTAATAAAAACGAACTAAAATAAGTTGGATGAATTTCAAAAAGGTAATTTTCTGAAACATATTCTCTAAAAAATGGAATGTTGTTTCTAACATAAAAAAACTTACTTATTGGATTGTTTACAAGAAAAAAAACAACATAAATAAAAGACTGTAACAAAACACTAATTTGAAAAACAAACAATGATTTTCTTTTTAAATCATTATTTATATAACTCGGTTTAAATGCAAATAATAAAGGAAAAATTAAAAATGGAAGGTGAACTAAAACTCTTTCAAAACTATTGTCTTGAGTTAACAATTCGTGTAATAAAAACATCCAAAATGGCAATGTTAATATCAAAATTTGTGGACTGCTCTTTTTCTTTTCATTTGATTGAAAATTGTAAACTAAAATTAAAAGCGCACATATAATAATTAAAATAGAATTTAGGTTTTCCTTTAGCAATGGCAGTAAAGCCAATCCTAAAAACGATAGTTTTGTTATTCTTTCTAAATAATTATTTTTCATTAACAATTGCTTTCTTATATAGTAGCTCCCAATCTTTTAGTTTTTTCTCCCAAGAATACTCTTTTTTTACATAATTGTAAAGAAGAACTCCTTGAGTATTTCTCTCCTCTAGAGACCATTTTAATGCTTCTGTTAGTGCCTCTGACAACTCATCTACATTTGGGTGAATTAATATTCCTCCATTTAAATTCCATTCTGATTTTAACCCAGTATTAAATGTTGTTATCATTGGTGTTTTTAAAGAAGCTGCTTCTAAATTTACCATTCCAATCACATCAGAATATGTTGCAGATGCCATTACCCAGGCATTTTTAATTAATTTAATTTTTTGCTCGCCTTTAACTTCTCCTAAAAATGTTACTTTTTCATTAAGTTTTAACGATTCTATTAATTTTTCTAATTCTTTTTGATAAGAATTAATTCCGCCCGCAATTTGAAGATGTACCTCTTTATTTTCAATTTTCGAAAAGGCTTTAATTAAAATATCTATTCCTTTTGTTTTGTTAAGCCTTCCTATATAAAGAACATTCTTTTCAATTTTTTTATTATCCTCTTTTTGCTCTTCAAAAGAAATTAAATTTGGAATTTCTACTAATTTATTTCTCTTAAAAAAACCTCTAATCATTTTTGTTTCTTCAGTTGTTATGGTTTGAATAACTGCTGCATTTGAAAAATATTTTTTACTCAATAAATAAAAATAGAGTTTCTTTTTTAATCTTCCTTTTTTCCATAACCAAGGTTGAAACATTCCATGCAAACTTAACACCATTGGAATCTTTTTTTGGAAAGCACTTTTTGAGCCTATATACTGAGGGTACAACCAAGCTCCGTGAATATGAATTATATCAATATTTTTTTTATTAATGATTTCAGTAATCTTTTTCTTCCATTCTTTAGAATACAACCACTTATTAGATGTTTTTACAACAAAAATATCGTCGTTCTTTTCTTTATCAGAAGCCAATATAAAAGAATCATGTCCTAACTTTTTTAAATAAAAATCAAGGTTTTTAATTACGGTTCTTAGCCCTCCACTTTTTACAGAAAAGTCTTCAACTATATGTAATATCTTCATCAAAATCTTTTAAAAAAATGAGTAAAAAAAAGTAAAACTCAGGCGGAAAATAATGGCCTTCTCTTATTAATTTTACTGTTAAATAGAAAAATGTACTCTGTTGAATAATTTTCTTTTCGCTACTAAATAATTTATAACTTCTATAAATGAAATACATAAAAATTAAAACCGCAAAAACACCTAAATCAGCTAACATTCTTAAAAATAAAGAATTTGCGTCTGTTCTATTAATTTTTGACTGTTTTAATTGCACTAAATATGGTGGAGGTTTTATTAAAGAATAATACAAATCATACTCATATTGATAACTTCCAATCCCTGTTCCTAAAGGCTTATTTACAAATATGTTTTTAGCAATAAAACCATTACTCAAAAACGCATAGGTACTTAAATTTGTATTTGCTTCAAACTTACCTGTGTAAATAGCGCTTAAAGATTTATTTGTTTCTTTTAGTCGTCTAACCAAAACATTGCTTTTGTTTTCATCTATCGGTTTATTCCACTGGGTACTTATATAATAAGCACTAGACCCAATTATTAAAATTGCTATCCACGCATATTTTAAAAAATATTTAGTTTTTAATAATGGTAAGATTAAAATTAAAGCTAAACCAATATACCCAATTGATGATTTTGATAAGAAAATGGTAATTACTATTACCATTAATTTCCAATACTTTTTATCTCTTAAAAATGCATAGGCTGCTGGAAGCATTATAGCAGCATAATGCGCTGGCTCTGTTAGTATACCGTTAAGCCTGTATTCTGAAAATGAATTTATTTGAAGATAAAACATTGGTATCGCTATTAACGCAATGAAAAAGGAAACCTTTAAGTATACATCAAACACTTTTTTTACACTGTAGTTTTTAATAAAATTGTAATAATAAACACTACTGATTGAAATTCCTACTAATTGGGCAATGAGTGATTTTATTGGATGGTCTAACCAAACATAGCTTATAACACCATGTATTGCTAAAAATCCAATCATAATTAAAAGGTTTTTATGAATTGTTACTTTGTTATAGTAGGAAAAAAGAAAAAAGTTAGAGATAAGAATTAAATAATAAAGTTTTAAATCTATTCCGTAATGAAAATAAAAAGCTTCAGAAAACAATGCGAAAATGCTGCTAAAAACGATGTATTTATTTAGTAAATGCATATATTAATTTTTTTGCCTGATACTTTAACATCCATAAATAATAGTCCATTTTTGCAATAAAAATAGTGCTATTTGCGGTTTCTATTTTTGCTTTTGTTGTTTCAAGATAAACTTTTTTAATTTGATGATTACTTATTCCTTGATTACCCATAATAACTGTTAACTCATTAATCCAATAAGTTTTTAAGTACTCTTTTGCTCTAAGCAAGAGCTCATAATCTCCAGCAATTTTATATGTCTCATTAAATAATCCATATTTGATAAAGTATTCTTTGTTGTGAAAACAACCAACATGCGCAATTGTCATTTTTCGTTTAAAATTTTTCCATTTAAAAGAATCAGTAAATATTTTTCCGTTTTCAACTTGTACGTTTGAATGTATAAAATCTATTTCTTTTGAAATGCGAACTAAGTGATTCTTATACGTGTTTAATGCTCCTTTTAAATAAATATCATCTGAACCTAAAAAAGATATCCAGTTGCCTTTTGATAATTTAATTCCTTTATTAAAAGCATTATAAATTCCTGTGTCCTTTTCAGAAACCCATTGATAAGAAATTTCTTTCTCTTTAAATTGATCCTCAAAATTTTTAATAATTTCAACTGTTTTATCTGTTGATTTTCCATCAATAAGTATGTATTCAAAATTTGTTTCGGTTTGATTTAAAACTGAGTGAATCGTTTCTTTTATGGTTTTTTCTGAGTTAAAAGAAACGGTTATTATTGTAAAAAAGGGATTGTTTTCCATTTAAACAGCTTTTGCTTCTTTTCTCTTTAATATATTATACGTTTGTATTGGTAAAACTAAAGATAAGCTTAAAATACTAAAAACAGTTCCTAGAATAACTCCGCTATTGCCAAGGTTAACCGTTTTTACAAAATAAATTGATAGTGGAACGTTAATAATCGCTCCAAAAATATACAACCACAATTGTAATTTTACTCTACCAATACTGTTTAAAAAAGTCATGTAGATAATTCCGTAAACTCGAATTGTCACAAAAACTGCCATGAATAAAATCAAGCTGGTTGAAATTAATAAGTCTCTTTGAATCCAAATTTTAATTAATGGTTTTGCCGCAAAAAATAACCCAACAATAATAAAAACAAAAAGAACGAACAGCTTATTAAGTCGAATAATTGTTTTCTTAATCCATGTAAAATCTTGCTTTTGATAAGCATCTGTATATAACGCCCAAAAAGGATCTTGTGCAATAACCGAAATTGTAATTGCAACTTGAAATAATTTATAAACTACATCATAATTAGTAACATGACTTGGTCCAAGTAGCTTGCTGATAATTAAATTATCTGTTGCAAAAATTACAATCATACATAATTGAATGCCAAAAAAAGCCAAACTTAAACTCATTAAATCTTTTACTTTTTCTCTACTAAAAGCAGCAATAGAGGGTTGTATTTTTTTGTTTTTTAAAAAAAACAAAAAAGTGAAAGCAAGACCGACAAGAATGTTTAAAGAGCCGTAAAACAACGCTACAAATAACAATTTTCTAGGAAAATAATGCAATAATATTGTTGTAGAAATTAAAACGGTAACTTGGTAAATAAGCATTGCAAACTCTACCTTTGAGGCTTGTTGATTGGCATAATAAAACGATTTGTATAAGTTTAAAACAAAACTTGTTGTTACTAAAAAAAGGGTAACTAATAATACCGTTTTTAGCTCATTTTCTGCAATTGTAGTATTAAATAACTGTTGTAAGTCTACCAAAAATATACCTCCTATACCAACACATAAAACTACTATTGAGATAAAAAAAATAGAAATATATGCTGTAGAAATGTAGGTTTGAGCTAGCTTAAAATTCTGTAAACTAAGTGCTTCAGAAAGCTTTGTTTTTAAACCATTACCAATACCTGCATCAACAAAAAAAACAATATTTACTAACGAAAAAATTGTTACCCAAACTCCGTATTGTTCTTTTTCTAAATAGTTTAATAACAAAGGAATTGTTGTAAAAACAATTGCCATGTTTAAGATTTTATAAAAAACCCCTAAAGAAACATTTTTAAATATGATCTTTTTTCTATTCATCCTTTTTTTGGAGATACCATGCGTACATTTTTTCGATTCCTTCTTCTAGGTTAATAGTATGTTTCCAGCCTAATTCGTGAATTTTAGAAACATCTGTTACTTTTTGAAAGGTGCCATCTGGTTTTTCTGTATTAAATATAAATTCTCCTTTAAACCTAATTATTTTTTTTATTACTTCTGCTAGTTCTTGAATAGAGATATCTACACCTGTTCCAATATTTATGTGGGTGTTTCTAATTTCTTTTTCTTGTGGATGAAAGGTGTTCTTAAAATCTATTTTTTCCATTAAAAAAACACAGGCGTCTGCCATGTCTTCCGACCATAAAAACTCTCTTTTGGGTTTCCCTGAGCCCCAAATTTCTACATTATTACTTGTTATTCCAAATTTTGATAAAATCTCATTTGCCTGCTCAAAACTATCCACTTTCAAGTCTTCTAAAACTGCATTTAAATTATTTTCCGATAATAATTTAGCCAAATGAATTTTTCGAATCAAAGCGGGTAAAACATGTGATTTCTCTAAATCAAAATTATCATTTGGTCCGTATAAATTGGTGGGCATTACCGATAAAAAATTGGTTCCATGTTGTAAATTATAACTTTCACATACTTTTATTCCTGCAATTTTTGCAATGGCATAAGGTTCGTTTGTATACTCTAATTCGTTGGTTAAAAGTTCTGTTTCTTTTATGGGTTGATTTGCGTTTTTAGGATATATACATGTACTCCCTAAAAACAACAACTTTTTTACTTTATGAACATAACTTTGATGAATTACATTATTTTGAATCATCAAGTTTTCATAAATAAAATCTGCTCTAAAGTTGTTATTTGCTAAGATTCCACCAACTTTTGCTGCAGCTAAAAACACATATTCTGGTTTTTCTATAGCAAAAAAATCAGCAGTTTCTTGCTGATTTGTTAAATCTACTTCTTGATGGGTTTTGGTAAGAATATTTAAATACCCTTTTTGCTGTAAGCTTTTTACAATAGCACTTCCAACTAAACCTCTATGGCCAGCAACATAGATTTTTGCTTCTTTATTCATAGTTGTTGTTTATTTGATGCCCACCATTTTTTAAATACAATTCTTTTCGCATAATTTGTAAATCATTTTGCATCATTTCTTTGATCAATTCTTCTAAAGAATATTCTGGTGTCCAACCAAGTTTTTCTTTTGCTTTGGTTGCATCACCTATTAACAAATCTACTTCTGTAGGTCTGTAATAATGGGGATCAATAGAAATTACTTCTTTTCCTTTTTCAATATTAAAATCAGAATTATTGCACGATTTTACTATTCCTTTTTCTTCTTTTCCTGTTCCTCTAAATTCTAATACTATTCCTACTTCTTCAAAAGCCATTGTAACCATCTCTCTAACTGACGTTGTTTTACCTGTTGCAATTACCCAATCTTCTGGTTTTTCTGCTTGCAGTATCAACCACATCATTCTTACATAATCCTTTGCATGCCCCCAGTCTCTTTTAGCATCTAAATTTCCTAAAAACAATTTATCTTGTAATCCCAATGCTATTTTAGAAACCCCTCTTGTAATTTTTCTTGTCACAAATGTTTCTCCTCTAACTGGAGATTCATGATTGAATAAAATTCCATTACAGGCAAAAATATTATATGCTTCTCTATAGTTTACGGTAATCCAATAAGCATAAATTTTTGCAACACCATAAGGGCTTCTTGGGTAAAAAGGAGTTGTTTCTGTTTGTGGAACTTCTTGAACTTTACCATACAATTCTGAAGTTGACGCTTGGTAAATTTTAGTCTTTTTCTCTAATTTTAAAATACGAATTGCCTCTAACAAACGTAGAGTTCCTAGTCCGTCTACATTTGCAGTATATTCTGGTGTATCAAACGAAACATGAACATGACTCATTGCTGCCAAATTATAAATCTCATCTGGTTGTACTTCTTGTATAATTCGAATCAAATTTGTACTATCGGACATGTCTCCGTAATGCAAAAACAAATTTCTGTTTTCTGCATGTGGATCCTGATATAAATGATCTATTCTCTGTGTATTAAAACTAGAAGCCCTTCTTTTTATTCCGTGAACTAGATATCCTTTATCCAATAAAAGTTCTGCTAAATACGAACCATCTTGCCCTGTGATTCCTGTTATTAAGGCAATTTTTTTATACATAAAGAGTTGGGTTTTTAAAATCGTTTTGTCTTTTTTTTAAAAGAATTCTATCTCCTTTTAAAAACCTAAAGATAAAAAAATTAAGCACTCTCTTTTAAAACAAATTAAAAGATATAATACTTCTGAGTACATCTTGCTAAACTTTGCTTTTTTTCAAAATCAAAACCTAATGTTATCATATGAGAACCAACATTAAAATTTTGAATTTTATTTGTGTTTATTCCAAAGCCATAAGAAACATAAAAATTGTTTCTTTTTAATCCTACTATTGGTGCAACACTGTTTGGTTTTAAAAACTGATCATTTAAAAAATTATAGCTTACACCTACCCAATTATATCCATTGTTAGTTCTCTTTCTGAGCTTAAGGTTCATATCTGTTCTTGATCGTTTGTCACTTTCAAAATACTCTACAAGAATTGAAGGCTCTATCTCAAAATTACTTGAAAATCGATTAAAAATATACGAGTTATAAATAGAGTATCTTCTTAAAATTAAAGGTTCTCCGGTAGAAAACTCTAATTTATCTTTATCTAAAAGGTTAGAAATAATTACACTAATACTGTAATGATTAAATCGATATAAAAAGCTAACATCAAAATTAGATAGGTATAAGTTTCTATCTCCTCCAACTGATGAATCTGGACCAGTAAAATTGCCCGTTTCTATTTGAAAAGAAGTAAAGACCTGTCCCATTTGTATTCAACGGAACTTGAAAAGAAGTTGTAAAACTAAAAGCTTGATTTTTATCTGAAATCGATTTTACGACTGTTGGAGTTGAAAAACTTCCGTTTTTATCTGAAAGTTCAAGCGTAAAAATATTATTGGTGTCAAATACGGTCGTATTAAAAGAAACATCGACTTCAAAATTATTAAAGTTATTACTTGCACAAGCGTAAGAAAATTTAAGCACAGGTTTCTCTAGTTCTTGAGAAACTATATAGGGGCTAAAGCATAACAGCAAAAAAATTATTGGGGGGTAATTTTTTTTAATAACACTTTAATTTACACATTAACTGTTGTTAATGCCGGGGGTTTATCTCTCAAAAATACATTTTTTTTTCTTAGAAACTAAAAAAAAAGCGCGTATTTTTATAAAACAAAATTATTACAATTTGTGAAGATGTGCCTTTATTTTTTATAATTGTTTAGGTAAGTGTCTAACTGCTTTAAGAATAAAAATAAAAACATTAAAGCTATTCCTGATAAAGCTGCTTGCACCGCATAATTCTCATCAATACCTTTAATTTCATATCCAATAGGTTGGAAGTTTGAAATAACATTTAATACTTCAGACTGTTCAGATTTGTCTTTAGAAATTTCTTTTAAATCTTTATTTATGATTAGATTGGTTTCAAAAAGCTCTAATTCTTTCGTTGTTCTTTTAGTACCTCCTAAATCTATATTTGTGCCCGAATTTACTTTTTTAGATTCTTCAATTAAAACGGTCATGTACACTCTTCTTAAAGAATCTATTTGAGTTAAATTTTGTCTCAATAGAGAATCTGTTCTGTTTAAATTTTCGTTTGTTAATGTTTTTACTTTGTTAAAAAACTTATTGTTTACAACAGATGAAATTATGACCTGATCTAACTTAGAGAATACATCATTTTTAGTTGCTTTAACATGAATATTATGAACCTTATAATCAAAATCTGTAAAAGTGTTTTTAAAGGTTTCAAAAGAATAACTTTTAGCTGTTAATGTATCAACAGATAAAATTAAATCGTCGTAAGAAGTTAAAAGGTCGTTGCCGTTTTTTATAGGATATATTTCAAATTTCTTAAGTGATGCGGCATTTGCTCTAGAAAGGTTAAATGTTTCGGCTAAAGTAACTGTATCTTTTTGCTTTACTAAATCGTTGTAATAGTTTACGTTATTATACAATTGTCTCGAGCTCTTAAAGTTTGGCTGAACTTGCATATCTGCGCCAAAAGTTTGTGTTTTATTCAGTTCAAAAAAAGTTCCAATTGTTCCCCCAATAAGTGCTGCAAGAGAAAGCTTAATTATATTTGCTTTTATAAATAATAAAAACAAAATGAATAGATGATACAGTCCTTTAAAAAGGGATGCTATAAAATTAAATAGATTAGAGAATCCTTTACCAATGATAATAAATAAAGATCCTAGTTCTATTTCTTCTTTATGTTGTGATTCTTTAGCCATTTATAGTTGTTTAGTTAGTTGTACTTGTTAAAATATTTGTTCTAATATCTTTTGCGTTATCGCATATGTTGGTGTTACACCAGACATTCCTAATCCGCCTGATGCCAATGTTCCTCCTGTTTCTAAAGGATTGTCTGAAGCATAATATGCATACCGCACTTTTACATTTTCAGAAATATTCCCTCTTATTTTAGAGGCAGCTTGAATTGCTTTTTGATAATGTGCTCCTTCCATTTCTAATCCAATAACATTCCAAGTAGAATCATGAAAGAATTTTAAAATATCTTTATTTTGTAGCGATGTTCCTAAAACCGATACCATGGCTCCATCAAAAACAGCTACACCAAAACCTTCTAAATCTTCTTTAGATAATTCGTTTTTAAATGGGTAATTGTCTGCCGTACCTTCAAAAAAGTGAGAAGATGGAATCATAATATCTCCTTTTCCTCCTTCTAAAATTCCAGCTTTTCCCATTATAGAAACCGACTCTACTTTTAAATGAACTTTTTTAGTTTCTGTAAGATATGGTTTTAATAACTCGTCCATAGTTTCATAGGCTTGTTCTCCAAACGCATAATCCATTACTATTAATACAGGTTTTTTATTTTTTGAATTGACTTTTGTGTAGTTGGTAGTTTTAAAATCAATTTTTTCAGTATCTATAATTTGAACATTGATGTTTGTTCCCGAATCATCTTTCACATAAATCAATCCGTTTTTAGAAGCGTAATTTTTAACTTTTACCTGAAAATCTTTACTGTTTTCATTACTTAACAATTCGTACAACTTAAAACCATCATTCTTTTTAGCTTCTGTAGGTACTGCCCCTTTTGCATAAATTGAATTCATTACACTATGCATGTTTGCACTAATAATATGAATTGGTCTTTCTAATAAATTGTTTTCAGCAAGAATTTTTTTAATGTTATCTGCCCAAATTTCTCCATAAATATGTTGGCCTATTTGTTCATTTAAAACAGAACTAAAGGTTACAACTCGCTTTTTATTTTCTAGTGTTTCATTAATTGCTAATTGACCGAGCCAATAAATTAACTGAAAAAATCGATCTGGGTTTTTTTGGGTAGAAAAGGTGTTGTAAATTTTTGAAACCTCTTCGTAGGTTCTTCCTAGAATAGTTCCTAAATGAGCTATGGTAACTTCTCTTTCTTCTTTTGTTATTTTTTTGTCAAATAAAACAATGTCTTTTAAAGTTTTCCATTCTCTTATACAGTCTAAACCATTATTGATTAAAACTTTGTCTTTAATCTTATGAGATTCTATAAATAAAAAGGTAAGATGGGTTAAAATATCATAGATTTCAGACCGTCCTCTTGTGATCTCAATATTCATTTGATCTTTATCTATTCGATAACAATTTCTTCTTCTTTTAGGCGGAATAATCGGTTTGAAATGAGAATTTTTATACCCTTCGTCTGCTGTTAAATTGATAAACTGACACTCTTCAATTCCTTCTGGAAGTCTTTCAATAATGTATATTAATCCGTTTAATTCAACTTTCTCTTCTGCAATAGAGCCATAAATTTCTGGTCTTAACAGAAGTAAGGACTTTCTTAACGTTTCTCCAGAAATCCCCATTGGCTTGTAAAAACCTCTACTAAATAAGTGACGCATAGAAATATATAACCTCTCGATTGCTCCAGTAGATTCTTGTGCTCTTGTTCTTTCTTTCATTCTAATTTTTTCCTTTTTAACGTAATTCAAAGATACTAATTTATATATCTTACTTTTTACCAGATAATATCTGATTGTATTTTGTTGTATTCTTTAATAGTTTAACTGCTTCTAAAACGGTGTTGTCTGATGCAATTTTATTTTGATAAACACCCTCTTCATAATAGTATTGATCTAAGATAATATCTTTAATCTCGTTCTTTATAAACTCTTTATTATTTTCTAAAGCATTAATTTTTTCTGTTTTTAAGGTGTTTAAAATTTGAGTATACTCTTTCTTAATTTTTTTGTTTTGTGAAGCGTTTAACAATTCATATGCCTTTTTAAATGATGCTTCTTCTTTTGTGAGAAATGTGGTATCTGTTCTTAAAAACCGTTGAAACTGTTTAAAATTTACCTCTGTAAATCTAAACTCTTTTGCTGAATTTATTATGCTGTTTTTATTTCTAAAATCTATCGCAAAATCAAATAAGGCTCTAGAAGCTAAAAGTGTTTTTGTGTCCTCTGAAAGGGTTTCATTTTCTGTAACAATGTCGGGTATAATTCCGCCTCCATCAAAAACCTTTCTACCGTTTTGTGTTCTAAATTCATTGATTCCTGCTTCTGAAAATTTAGGAACTCTTCCTGTTTTTAAATCTCTATTAGCATAATCTAATTCTTGAATACATCTTCCGCTTGGCGTGTAATATTTAGAAATGGTTACTTTTAATTGTGTACCATAGCTCAATTCTCTGTAACGTTGCACCAACCCTTTTCCGAAAGAACGCTTTCCCATTACAACAGCTCTGTCATAATCTTGCAAAGCACCTGTAACAATTTCTGATGCCGATGCAGAACTTCCGTTTATTAAAACTACCATCGGAATTTCTAAGTCTAACGGATTATTTCTAGACAAATAGGTATCACTCCATTTTTTTACTTTTGCTTTTGTGGTGGTAATTACTTTTCCTTTAGGCAAGAAAAAATTAGAAATATTAACCGCTTCTCCTAATAATCCTCCAGGATTAGAACGCAAATCTAAAATCACACTTTTTATACCTTCTTCTTTTAAACTCTCAAAGGCTTTTTTTACTTCTGAAGAGGCTTTTTCACTGAATCTTGTTAAAACAATATAACCCGTTTCACTATCTATTTTTTTGTAAAAAGGAACAGGGTTTACTTCAATTTTTTCTCTTTTTAAATTGAATTGCAATTTTTTCCCGTTTCGAAGAACTTCTATAGAAATCGGACTCTCTGGTGTTCCGAGTAACAAACTAGAGCTGTCTTCTTTTTCTAATTCTTCTAAAACTTGATTGTCAATTTTTACAATAAGATCCCCCGATTTTAAACCTGCTTTATCAGCAGCATATCCTTTATAAACACTAACAATCATAGGGTTTTTGTTGCTGTAATTTATAGAGGCTCCTATACCTCCATATTCTCCTTCTCTTCTAATTTTTGCAGCTTCTACATCTTGTTCATTAAAATAATTGGTATAAGGGTCTAAATCTTTTAAGGTGTTTTTTAAAGCTCTTGTTGTGATCTCTGCTGGGTTAATTTCATTCACGTAATACATATTCAGTTCTTTGAACAATGTCGTGTAAATCTCAATCTGTTTTGCTACTTCAAAAAATTTGGATTGGAATGAAAACGAAACAAAAACAATTGCAATAAGCAACGCTACAATCGTTTTATTTTTGATGTTTTTCTTCATCTGATTTCTGTTTTATTTGTGCTATAAAAGCATTTAAAAGCTGATTCATTTTTAAATCAATTTCTGCATACGTACATTTTTCTTTACCAATGTAAGAAATCATATACACATAAGGCTTATCGATTGTTTCGTAAACTATCTGTTTTTGTTTGCGATAAGTTTCTCTCAACAATCTTTTAATTCGATTTCTATCAACGGCTTTTTTAAAATTTCTTTTAGGAACAGAAACGCCAACTTGTGCAGGATATTTTGATGCATGCTCTATTTGTAAATAGACAAGTCTTAAAGGAAAGCTCTTTACAGATTTTCCTTCTTTATATAAATTTCCAATGAGGGTTTTGCTTTTTAAACGCTCTTGCTTTCCTAAAGTTTGCTTCATTATTACAAACTTACACAAAAGAGTTGCTTTTTTAAGTAAAATTTAGTCGATTCTTACCAGAGGCCTTGTTAAACATGTTGGTCCACCGCCACCTTTTACACTTATTTCGTTTCCCTTATACTTTGTTACTTTGCACCCCGCTCTTTGTAATAGGCTTTTTGTAATTGGATTTCCTTCTACCATAACACAGTTTCTTGGAGATATTGCCAATATATTACATCCCATGGATTCAAATTCTGTATCTGGAACTTCTATCAATTGAAAACCTCTTTTTAACAATTCGTTTCTAAATTTTATTGGCATTAAAGGTGAATAAACAACTGCTAAATCTTTATCAACTGGACTTAAAATTGACATTAAATGAAAGACATCTTCCTTGCCTTTATAATGTGGTAATTCTGCAACAAGCACATCGACCCCTTTTGGTTCTAAGAATTCCTTTAATTGTTTGATTCCCTCTTCATTGGTTCTGTAGGTGTGCCCAACAGCCAATGTTTTTTTGTCTAACCAAGCAACATCTCCTCCTTCTAAAGTTCCTGGTGATTGTATCACTCCTAAAATCGGAATGTTTTTTTGTTGATACGCTTTTAATTGAGCCTTTGGTTCATTAATTCTACCTGCTTTTCCCATATTACAGATGATGATGCCAAAATCTGTAGCGATAGAAGCATCTCTGCAATAAATTGAATCCATTTTTACATTTTCATCTAAAGGAAAATGATGCACTTTAACCTGATTCTTAGTAAAAATTGCTTCAAAATTTTGATATTCTTTCAAGGCTCCTTGTAAATCTGGTTTCGATAGATAATTCAATTCTTTCCATTGATTTTCTACTATTTTTTCTGATTGAAAAGCGTCTTTTGCAGATTTAATGTAAACTGATTCTAGCTTTAAATATTCTGAATGTTGTGTTTTGCTCATTTGTTTTTTGTTTTATTCCATTGCATCAGTGCATAAAACGGTATACCAAGCAATAATAGTAAAAAACCATAAAAAACAACATCTGCACCAGAGCCATAAATTGCCCAAACCGAATATGAAAATCCGAATAGCCCCAAAACAAAGGTTTTAATCATGCTATTCAAATGAATTTTTCTTTCTATCAAAATAATAATGTAAGCAGCAGAAACAAATAAATAAGGGACTAAGCATGTTAAGACGGTTAGATTTACAATAAATGTAAATTGATCTACCAGCCCTTCTGTAAAATTCATTAGCATTACCATTGAACTTAACAAACTTCCGATAATTAAGCCTAAAATTGGAGCTCCGTTTTTATTTTCTTTTTTAAATATTCTTGGAAACATTTTGTCTTTTGCTGCCGCCATCGGAATTTGAGCAACAATTAAAATCCATCCATTTAAAGCACCTATTCCAGAAATTGCTGCGCCTGCAGCAACAAAATAACCGGTATATTCTCCTCCTATAATTTTTCCTGCTTCTGCAAATGGAGCAGCTGACTTTTGTAAAATATCCGTTGGTAAAACTCCGAATAAAACAATGGTTCCAAAAATATAAACACAGGTAGTTATAATGGTTCCTAACATGGTAGCTTTCGAAACATTTTTTTCAGGGTTTTCAACATTTTCTGCAGGAATACTTGCGCATTCAATCCCTAAAAACGCATACAATGTTAAGGTAGCAACAACTGGGAATGTTGCAAAATTGCTATTCCCTGTTAAATTAAAATCTGGAAAATTATCTAAACTGAAAAAGAATCCACCTATGAGAATTATAAAAACCAATGGCAACAGTTTTAAAACTGTAGTTACCACTTGCACTTTCCCTGATGTTTTTACTCCTTTTGAATTGATCCATGTAAAAAACCAAATCATGCCTAAACCAATGGCAACAGCTAAAACCGAATTGGTTTCTAAAATTGGAAAGAAAAAACTCAAAGCACCAATAATTGCTATGGCAATGGCTGCATTGCTTATCCAAACAGAAATCCAATATCCCCAAGCCACTAAAAAACCAATAAAATCTCCAAAACCTTCTTTAGAATAGGTATAAGGACCACCACTTTTATTGACAATAATCTTACTAAGATTGCTAAATATTTTGGCTAATATGATTGCGCCTGTAGCTGTAAACAACCATCCTAATAAACTAATACTACCATATTTTGCGAGTGATGCAGGTAACAGAAAGATTCCTGCTCCAATCATATTTCCAACAACTAATGAGGTCGTAGTTATTAATCCTATTTTTTTCTGATCAGCACTCATATTTTATGTATTTTTAGATGCAATTCTCGAAGATACAATTATTTAATCAACAACAAATGAAGTTTCATATTCACCCAGATATTAAAAAAGCAGAAACATTACCCGCGTCATTTTATAAAGATCCTGCTGTTTTTGAAATGCTAAAAGATCGTGTTTTTTTAAAATCTTGGCAATGGGTAGGAGATAAAACCTTAGTGCCTTTTGCACAATCTGTACATCCTTTTGTACTATTAGATGAGTATTTAACAGAACCTTTAATGTTGACAAAAAACAACAATGAAGAAATAAATTGCTTAACAAATGCGTGTACACATAGAGGGAATTTAGTTGCTTTAAACCCTGGTAAATCTAGAAAATTAACCTGTTTTTATCACGGTAGACGGTTTAACTTAAACGGAGAGTTTGAGCATATGCCTGAGTTTGAACAAACAGAAGATTTTCCAAGACCCTGTGACAACCTCCACAAGTTTCCATTAAAAAAATGGGGGCCCTTTTTATTTGCAGGGTTAAATCCAAGTTTTGATTTTCAGCAAGTACTTGATAGAATGAACGAACGAGTTGGTTTTTTACCTTTAAATGAATTTACATTAGATTCTTCGCTTTCAAAAGAATATTTAGTTCATGCAAACTGGGCTTTGTATTGCGATAATTATCTAGAAGGTTTTCATGTGCCTTTTGTGCATCCTGAATTAAATGATGTCTTAGATTACGGAAGTTATAAAACAGAAATTTACAAGCATTGCAACTTACAAATTGGGTATACAGATGATGCTACTGAAGTTTTTGATTTGCCTAAAAACCATATTGATTATGGTAAAAATGTTGCTGCATATTATTATTGGGTTTTTCCAAACATGATGTTTAATTTTTATCCTTGGGGAGTGTCTATAAATATTGTAAAACCATTAGATGTAAACAGAACCAAAGTATCATTTATCTCTTATGTGTATGACGCAAGCAAATTAAACAAAGGCGCTAGTGGAGATATTGACAAAGTACAAAGAGAAGATGAATTTGTTGTAGAAAATGTGCAAAAAGGAGTGAATTCATCTTTTTATAAAGCAGGTCGTTTTTCTCCAACAAGAGAACAAGGTGTCCATCACTTTCATAGATTGTTAGCAGAATTTTTAACGGACTAAAAAGTTCATTTATTCCATATGTATATCAGAAGTAATATTTACTTTTGGTACTTCAAATCTTAAATTACAATGAAACCAGATTTATTTCAAGCTCCAGATTATTATCAGTTAGATGATTTATTAACTGAAGAGCATAAATTAGTTAGAGACGCAGCAAGAGAATGGGTAAAAAGAGAAGTTTCTCCCATCATAGAAGAATATGCTCAAAAAGCAGAATTCCCAACTCAAATTATAAATGGATTGGCAGAAATTGGTGCTTTTGGTCCGTATATTCCAGAAGAATATGGAGGTGCTGGATTAGATCAAATTTCTTATGGACTCATCATGCAAGAAATTGAGCGTGGAGATTCTGGTGTACGTTCTACTGCTTCTGTACAATCATCATTAGTAATGTATCCTATTTGGAAATACGGAAACGAAGAACAACGTCAAAAATACCTGCCAAAATTAGCTTCTGGTGAATGGATTGGTTGTTTTGGATTGACAGAACCAAATCACGGTTCAAATCCAAGTGGAATGGAAACCAAATTTAAAGATATGGGAGACCATTATTTATTAAATGGTGCCAAAATGTGGATTTCGAATGCACCTTTTGCACAAGTTGCTGTGGTTTGGGCAAAAGATGAAAATGGAAGAATTCATGGTTTACTTGTAGAACGTGGAATGGAAGGTTTTTCTACGCCAGAAACACATAATAAATGGTCGTTAAGAGCTTCTGCAACTGGAGAATTAATTTTTGACAATGTAAAAGTTCCTAAAGAAAACTTATTGCCAAATAAATCTGGACTTGGGGCGCCGTTAGGTTGTTTAGATTCTGCTCGTTATGGAATTGCTTGGGGCGCTATTGGTGCCGCAATGGATTGTTATGATACCGCATTACGTTATTCTAAAGAGCGTATTCAATTTGGAAAACCAATTGGACAGTTTCAATTACAACAAAAGAAATTAGCAGAAATGATTACTGAAATTACCAAAGCGCAATTACTAACTTGGCGTTTAGGGGTTTTACGTAACGAAGGAAGAGCAACCTCTGCTCAAATTTCTATGGCAAAACGAAATAATGTAGATATGGCAATTAACATTGCTAGAGAAGCAAGGCAAATGTTAGGCGGAATGGGAATTACTGGTGAGTATTCTATCATGCGTCATTCTATGAACTTAGAAAGTGTAATTACCTATGAAGGAACACATGATATTCATTTACTAATTACTGGTTTAGATATTACTGGATTAAACGCTTTTAAGTAAGAGTCAAAGGCTCTTTTGGTAGCCACTCTATGTATAATAAAAAAGAGCATCAACAATTGTTAATGCTCTTTTTTATGCTTTTAATACACTCTTAAATCTCCGTATTTAATAACTCTCCTGTTAATTGCAGCAATTCTAATTCAATTAGCTTAGCATCATATTTTGTGTTATTATATGCTGTTTTACTGTTGATTAAGTTAATTTGAGCTTGTCTAAATTCTATAGAGGTTACTTGACCTAAATTGTATCTTTCTTTGGTTCTGTCAAAGTTATTTTGGCTAGAAATAACATTTTTCTCTTGCGCTTTTAAAACAAATAATTTGTTGTTATACATAGACCACGTATTTTTCAAATTATTTTCTAATGTTTCATTTTGTTGCTGTAATAGAATTTGCTGATTATCATAGGCAATTTTAGAGTTGGCAACTCTTGTTTTTGTGTTTCCTCCATCAAAAATATTCCAAGTAAGGTTCAAACCTGCATTTAACCCATTAGAGTTTGATTGTGCTAAAAAAGATGTTGCCGGATTTTGACTTTTATTCCAACCATAAGATGTTGTCAGACCTATTCTCGGTAAATAACTTGCTTTGTTTATTTTGATATTAAACTCACTTATTGCAAGGTTTTTTTCTGTCTTTTTTAATAGCACATTGTTTGCTTTTACCTTATTTAACAGCTCATCAAAACTTACTAATTTATTAAAGGTAACCTCTGTTTCTACATCGTATGTGATTTCTTTTTGCTGTCCTAGCACAATGTTTAAGCTTCTTTTAGCATTTAAATATTGTTGCTTAGAATTGATAAACGCAATACTATCATTATTTACATCTACTTCTGCATTCAATAATTCTAGTTTGGTTGATTGTCCATATTGATGTTTGTATTTTGCTCTTTCTAAACGTTGCTTAGAGATGTTTAGAGCCTCTTTTAAATTGTTGTTGTTTTCTGACAATCTAGCAATTTGAAAATACAGTGTAAACAATTGCAAATACGTATTTTCTATGGTTTCTCTTGCTTGCAGCTCTGATAAATTATAGGTTTCTTTTAATGCTTCGTAATTGTATTTTCTTCCTAAGCCATCAAAAATTGTATAGTTTAAATTTACAGATGCGTTGTATGATTTTGTCACCGCTCCATCAACACTTGTAGAGCTTCCATCTTGTCTTGTTATTTCTTGATTGTCTATTCTATAATTTGTTCCGGTAGATGCTGATACCGTTGGTAAAAAATTAGCATTTAAAATATTTTTATTGTTTTTTGCTATTGCAATATTATTGGTTGCAATTTTAATTCCGTAATTATTTTCTAACGTAATTTTTAACGCTTCTTTTTTTGTTAAAATCTGCTGAGCCTTTACTTGAAAAGAAAGGTTTCCTATTAAAATGAGTATGTATATTTTATGCTTCATCATGTACAAATTTAGATTCGATAATTGCTCTTTCAACTTCTTCTTTTGTTACTCTTTCTCCTGTTTTTAACCATTTAATCCAAACTTTAATTTGGTTAGAAACAGAGAGCAATAATGGTAATAAAATCAATGTTAAAATGGTTGCAATTGCAATTCCGTAAGAAATAGAAATTGCCATTGGTTTTAAAAATTGAGCTTGTCTACTTTTTTCTAATAATAATGGTGCTAAACCTGCTACCGTAGTTAACGAGGTTAAAACAATTGCTCTAAAACGAGATTTTCCTGCTTGAATTAGGGCTTCATCGTATTTCATTCCTTCCTTTAGATACGTGTTGAATTTTCCAATAAGCACCAAACCGTCATTTACCATAATACCTATTAAGGCAATAATTCCTAACCACGATAAAATACCAATTGAAAAATTGTGGAAATAATGACCCCAAACAACCCCAATCATACTAAACGGGATTAACAAAATTAATAATATAGGTTGGCTATACGATCTAAATGTAAAAGCAATAACCATATAAATTAAGATTAAAATAATTGGTCCAATTATTTTTACAGAATCAATTGTCTTTTTAGCTTCTCTATTTTGTCCTTCATATAATGGTGTTACAGTAGCATATTTAGACGTAATTTCTGGCATAATACGCACTTTTACATCTTCTAAGATATCGGTTGCGCTTTCACCAGGAGTTTTCATGTCTGCAGTAATCTGAATCTCTCTTTTTCCACTTAAATGATTAATAGCAATGTCTCCACGCTCTATCTCATAAGTAGCAATTTCAGAAAAAGGAACACGCTCATTGGATGGCGTAATCACACGCATATCATCTAAATTCTTAATCGAAGATCTGTCTTTTTTGTTATAACGAACCCAAACTTTAATTTCATCTTGTCCACGTTGAAAACGTTGTGCTTGAGATCCAAAGAAAGCAAATCGAACTTGACTCATTACAGATTGCAAGTTCAATCCTAACAAATACGCATTGTCTTTTAATTTAATTCGAACTTCTTTGATTCCTGCAGGGTCGTTATCAGAGATGTCTTTTAATAATGTGTTTTTTTCTAATTCTGCTTTCAACAATTCTTTTGCTGCTTTTAGTTCAGAAATATTGTTTCCTAATAAAGAAACAGCAACTGGGCTTCCTCCAAAGTTTCCTCCAGAACCAAAAGTAAGGCTCTCTGCACTATAAACTCTTCCTACTTTTTCTCTAATTGCATTGGTAATTTCTGGAGATGAAAACTCTCTAGATTCTCCAGGCAACAAGTTTATGGTTAAAGTTGCGTTTGCTGTTCCTGGTCCAACTCTTTTGATTACGTTTTGTACAACTCTTGAATTATCAGATTGTCTTTTTGTAAATTCTTCACTCACTAACCAGACTTTATCTTCAATCACCGAAATAATAGAATCTGTAATTTGATCGTTGGTTCCTTGTGGCATTTTTAGAGTAACCTGAATTCGATCACTGGCAATAGAGGGGAAAAATGATGTTTTAACCGTTCCTCCTCCAATAGCTCCAAAACTAAAGGTTAACAAAGCAATTGGAATGGCAAAAGCAAACACTTTATTTTTTAAAGAAAATCGTAAAAAAGGAACAAAATAATTGTCTCTAACAAAAACTAACAATCCATCTGCTTTTTTATTTGCATTTCTAAAAAAAGCTTCCATTTTATTAGGTTTCTTTTCAATACCTAATTCCTCTTTTCTTCTCGATAAAGCTTTTGAATGTGCAATATGTGCAGGAAGTATAATTAAAGCTTCTACTAGTGAAACGCTTAATGTTAATATTACAATTGTAGAAACCTCCCCAAAGAAACTTCCTATTCTTCCATCCACAAAAAAGAAGGTAGAAAAGGCAATAAGTGTTGTTAAGATTGCAGAAACAATTGGAGGGATAACCTCCATGGTTCCGTCAATTGCTGCTCTAATTTTAGACTTTCCTTTATCGTAGTAATGATGGTAAATATTTTCTCCTATTACAATTCCATCATCAACTAAAATACCGATTACGATGATCATCCCAAAAAGTGATAATACATTTATCGTAACTCCTAATTGAGCTGCAAAAATAAACATTCCTAAAAATGAAATAGGCAAACCAAATGCTACCCAAAAAGCCAGGCGTACATTTAAAAATAGTGCCAAGAAAAACAGTACTAGTAGAATTCCCATAATTCCGTTTTCTACCAATAATTGTGTTCTTTGGTTTAATGTAATTGAGGCATCGCTTGAAATATTTAACGTAACATTACTGTTTTGTTGATTGAACTTATTAATGTACTCTTTAATTTTATCTGCAGATGTAATTAAATCTTCATTATTGGTGTTACTAACAGTTACATTGATTGCAACGTCTCCGTTATAATAAAGTCTATCTGGATTTTCTGACCAAGTATCTTTTACCTCTGCAATATCTTTAAGTCTAATAATGTTTCCGGCTGTAGTAGTTCTTACAATTAAATTTTGCAATTCTACACCGTAATACGATCTGTTTCTTGCTCTAATTAAATAATCCTCTTCTGTGGTTTTAATATTACCTCCTGTAATTAAAAGGTTTGTATTTCTAACCGCATTTGTTACTTCTGTAATTGATAAATTATAGGCTCTTAAATCATTTTCTCTTACAGAAATTTCTATTTCTTCTGCAGGAAATCCAGAAAGTGAAACTTGTGAAATTCCGTCTAAACTCCTTAGGTCATTTTCAATTGTTCTAGCATAATCTTTCAACGATTTTAAAGACAAGCCATCTCCACTAATTGTAAAACTAATGGTTGGTCTAATAGACTCTACTTTTGCGATTACCGGAGGTTCCATTCCCGAAGGAAAAGAAGGAACTCTATCAACCGCATTTTTTACATCTGATAAAACAATATCTATGTTTTTACCTTTTACAACCTCTACGTTTACCGAGGCAGAATTTTCTCTAGAGACCGATGTAACTCTTTCTACCCCTACAATTCCTTTTAAATTGTCTTCAATTTTTAAGACAACTCCTTCTTCAATTTCTTCTGGTGATGCTCCTGGGTATGTTAGATTTATACTTATAAGTTGTGAATCTACCAATGGAAAAAAGGAAGACTTCATTCCTAAAATACCAATAATACCAAAGGCTACAAACGCAATAATAAAAACGTTCACTGCAACAGGGTATTTGATGAAATATGTAATTATTTTTTTCATCTGTTAGTTGTTTTTTTGAATTTTAACAACCATTCCGTCAAATGCTCCTGGAACAGATTGGGTTAAAACCGATGTGTTATTTGGTAAGCCTTTTATCACTACTGATTCTGCATTAAAATATACAGGGTTTACTTCAATAAGTTTTAAAATAGTGTCTTTAACCGTATAAACGCTATTGTTATTTATCAATAATTTTCTTGAAATCTCAAAAGCATTTTTCTCTGATTTTGCTACAACATGGGCTTCTAAATACATTCCGTCTTTTAGATCTTTATGAGCAACTTCTATAAATGCTTTTACCGTTTGAGAGGCTAAATCTACTTTACCGTTAACACGAACAACTTTTCCGCTGTAGGTTTTTGTTCTTTCTAAGTTGGTTAAAGAAACCGAATTGCCAATTTTTAGTAAATCTGCAAAAGCAGTATTGATAGATACTTCCATTTCAAAAATAGATGGATCTATAAATTCTCCTAATTTTTGTCCCGCTCTTACCAAGGTTCCATCTGTAACAAAAGTTTCTGTTAAAATGCCTTTATAAGGAGCTTTTATACTGTACTTTTTTAACTTCACTTCTAAGTTTTTTACATTAAAATAACCTGTAGTAATTCCTTTTCCCGAAACAAAATATTTTTCTTTATCTGAAGAAAAACTTGGCAGTTTTGGTGTGGCATTGTTTAAATCAAAGCTATTTAAATACGTTTGCCATTTGTTAAACTCTTTTGGAAAGTCTAATCGAATGTCTGGCATTATCGCTGTAATGCTATTGATTAAGTTGCTTTTTTGAGATTGTAAACTTGCATAAAATTCATCGCTATTAATGTTTAAAAGTGTTTCGTTTTCTAAAAAGTTTACCCCAACTTTAAATTCTTTTTTTGTGGTATGTAAAACCCCTTGAACCTCCGAAAAGAGTTCTATTTTATTTTTGGCAACTAAATTTCCACTTGCTTTGATGACAATCGGAATTTCTTTATTTGTTACATTTTCTACAAAAACAGTTTTTATTGTTTTACTGTATCTTGGTTTTGGTTTTTGTTTGTTATCAATCATGCTTTTTGATAATAGTAAAGCTGCGGCAATTAATAATAAACCCAGTACTGAAAGAATAATTTTTCTCATGTTAATTAGTTATAAAGACTCTATAGTTAAGCCAAAGTTGGTTTGAATTTTTTTTAATAATGATATCATTATTTGTTTTTCTTTTTTTGAAATGCCTTTTTCCATGGTCTCCATTATTTTTTTTATCATGGGTCTGGTTTGCACAAACATTTCTTTTCCCAAAGGTGTTATAAAAACGTTGTTAATTCTTTTATCTTCTTCGCTTTGTTTTCTAATGATATAATTCTTCTTTTCCATTTTGACTAACAGTCTCGTTAAAGAAGATTTATTTCTTAAGGTTAAACAAGCAAGTTCGTTTTGATTAATACCATCATAAAAAAAGAGGTTTTTAAGAATAATGATTTGCTCTTTTGTTAAATCTAATTTTTCTGCTTTGATTTCTTCATATATATAATAATCAATAACCTTTATAGTGCTACCTATCCAAGGACCTATTGAGTTTTCAAAATCAATTTCAATTTCTTTAAATTTCATGGCGCAAAAATACTATTAGTTGCATATGCAACTTTTTATTTTTTAGTTAAAAATTAGTTAAGATTCTTTAGAATAAATAATTGGCATAAAAAAAGCCGCAAAACGCAGCTTTATATTTACTCTTTAATTTTAAAAACGTTCTTTAAAATTGTTTCCATCAATTTTTTACCAGGATGCTCTTTTATTGTAGTATCTTTTTGCTGAGGTACCTCTTTTGTGACTTTAGCATAATTTGGTTTTTCTGAGGTTTGAAACCCATAAAAAACAATACGGAAATAATTGTAATTAATGTTCTCATTTTTTTTATTGTAAAAATAAGAACGCTTTTTATATTAAATAGTAACAGGTGTTACACAAGCTTAAAGCTTTAAAATTTGTATCTGATTTCTATGTAGTTTTATTTCTCCTTTTATTTCTAAAGCTTTTAAAAGTCTAGAAACAACAACCCTAGAAGTATGCATATCGTTCGCAATTTCTTTATGTGTTACTTGAATAACTTCATTTCTATTAATCATGGCTTTATCTTTTAAATACTTTAGCAATCGCTCGTCCTGGTTTAAAAAAGCAATGGTGTCAATTGCTTCTAGTAGTTCTTGCATTCTCTCATGATAGCTTTGTAAAATAAACATTTGCCATGATTGGTATTTAATCATCCAATCACTAATTTTTTGAATTGGAATCATCAATAATTCTGTTTCTACTTCTGTAACGGCTCTGATTTTACTTTTTTTCTGTCCAATACAACAAGTAATTGTCATCGCACAAGTATCTCCTTGTTCTATAAAATACAGTACCAATTCATCCCCGTTTTCATCTTCTCTTAAAATTTTTACAGCTCCTGTAATAATAAGAGGCATAAACTCTATATCACTACCAATATCTATTAATTCATTGCCTGCCTTTACTTTTTTATATTCGCCAATAGAAAGAATTTCTTGTAATAATTCTTCTTCAAAAAGATGGGCATAATTAAAATCGAAACCTGGTTGCATGTATAGTTTTTTAGTTTTATAAAAATACAATTAAATTGATACCTTTTTAAAAATAAGAAAAAGTTTGTTCTGCTGTGTTAGAAGCTTATTTTTCTTTTTGTATTTTCGAAGGTAAATTAAGAAAAGAATTTGACTTTTTATAAAAAGAATAATAGCGCCATTTTTTACTCTTCTGTAAATGAAATTACACAAGAGATTTGGACAGAATTACAATGTAATTCAAATGTCTATTTTCATCCAGATTATTTAATTTCTTTAGAAAAAAACAATCCTCAAATTACCTTTTCTTATCTGGTTTTATTTAATAAAGAAAATCATGCTATCGCTTTTGCAAGTATTCAAATTATACTTTTTCCTTTAGAACAAATTGAAAGCTCGTTAAACAAAAATTTTCACCGATTAAAATGTTTTGGAAGGCAGTTAGGTCTTTTTCCGAAGTTAAAGCCTATAAAATTATTAGTCTGTGGTAATGTTTTTGTGAGTGGTGAGCACGGAATTTTTATCAAAGAAAATCAAAACAAACAAGAGGTTATAAAAGATTTAATAAAAGCAGTTTCTTCTCAGCCTACAGCAAAAGATATTTCTATTTATTTAATCAAAGATTTTATCAAAGATTCATTAGTTGTCAGTAATGAATTACATGATCTTAATTATTATTCGTTTAATGTAGAGCCAAATATGGCACTGTATTTAGATGCAAATTGGAAAAGTTTAGGCGATTATTTAAGGGCGATGAAAACCAAATTTCGAGTAAAAGCAAATCGAGCGTTGAAATTAAGTACTCCTTTGGTTGTAAAAGAGAGCACTGTTGAAAATATTCAAAAAATGTTGCCAGAAATTGCACAATTATATAAAACGGTTTCTGATAAAGCAGAGTTCAATTTGGGTAAGTTTAATGTAGAAACATACCTTTCTCTAAAAAGGAATTTGGGTGATAATTATGTACTAAAAACCTATTGGTATCATGATAAAATTGTTGGCTTTATGTCTGGCATAATAAATACTGATTCTTTAGATGCACATTTTGTTGGAATTGATTATTCTTTAAATAAAGAACTGGCTATTTACCAAAGGATGTTATATGATTATGTTCAAATAGCTATAGACAAAGAATTAAAAGTGATTAATTTTGGAAGAACGGCAAGCGAAATTAAAACGTCTATTGGAGCAATTCCAGAAGATTTAACTTGTTATATCCGCCATAAAAAAACATTGACAAATAAATTTATAAAACATTTCTTAAGTTATATTGAAACCAAACCTTTTAAGCAGCAAAAACCTTTTAAATCTAAAACCCTAACCCATTAAATCTCTTTATATTTGTAAAAAATGAATTCCATTTATGACCTCTATAGAAGATTTAATTGCTGTACTTATATTAGAAAAAAAGAAAGAAAACGAGTTCATTGGAATTAGTAAAACCATTGGAAGTCCAAATGTTTTTGGAGGGCAGGTTTTAGCACAAGCATTAAGTGCTGCTAACAATAGCATTACCAATGAGCGTGTTTTACATTCTCTACACGCTTATTTTTTAGAGGCCGGTGATTTAGAATTGCCTATTACTTATGAAGTAAATATTATGAGAAACGGTGGTAGTTTTTCTACAAGAAGAGTTACAGCTAAACAAAAAGACAAAACAATAATTATACTATCTGCTTCTTTTCACAAAGAAGAAAAAGGGCATGAACATCAACAAGAACTAGAGGGAAACATAAAACAACCTGAAGAACTGTTAAGTTGGGATGATATGCTGGTACAGTTTGGAGATTTTTTACCTAAAAAAATGAAGTCTTTTTTAGAAATTGATCGCCCTATAGAATTTAAACCAACCTTTATTGTAAATCCTTTAGACTTAAAAGATTTGCCTCCTTTTTCTGATGTTTGGTTTAAAGTTAAAGGAAATCCAACAAATTTGAATTTAGCTGTAAAGCAACAAATTCTTACTTATATTTCTGATTATAACATTTTAAATTCAACGTTGTATCCAAACGCAAGTAAAGCGAATTATGGAAATACACAAATGGCAAGTTTAGACCATTCTATGTGGTTTTTTAGAGAATTTGATTTAGATGATTGGATGTTGTACAAAACAGAATCTCCAAATGCGTTTGGCGCACGTGGTTTTGCAAGAGGAAATATTTATTCTAGAAAAGGAGATTTGATTGCCTCTGTAGCGCAAGAAGGATTGATTAGACCCATAAAAAAATAATGCTTATGAATCCTTATGCTTATGTTGTTTCGGTTAACGGGTTACTTTTTTTCTTTAGCCTTGTCTTCTATTATTTTCCTCCTAAAAAGATTAATTCTATTTATGGATATAGAACCAATAAGTCAATGAAAAATGAAACTATTTGGCATTTTGCCAATGCTTTTTTTAACAAAACCTTACTCAAGTATGCAGCAATTTCTTTTGCTTTCTCTTTGCTTTTTGTGTTTATGTTATCCGTTGAAATTACATGGCAACCAATGGTTATTTTGCTCTTAACCTTAGCTGTTTCTGTAATTAAAACCGAACAAGTTTTATCACAAAATTTTGATGAAGACGGAAAAAAATTAAATGCTAAAAAGTAGCATTAATTGATACTGAAAAATTTCTTCCTGGAGCAGAAACTCCTGATGCAAATTCTTTATAATGCTCATCAAAGAGATTCGTGATTTTTCCTTGCACCCAAAAATTCTGATTTACATTGTATTTCCCATTTAGCCCTACGGTTTTCCAGCTTGGTGTTCCATAATATTTATCTACATCGTTGGTAGCATTTGGATCAATGACTGGTGTTTGAACATGATTGTCAATTCCTTCAGAAATATTATAGTTTTTAATATCCTTTTTTGAATTAAACCTATAATCCGCAGAGATTTCTAACCTGTTTTTTCTGTAACTAATTTCAAATTTCCCAAACAATGGAGGAATAGAAGACATCGGTTCTTCTGTATCAAAAGTTCTTCCTTTTGTATAAGTGATAAATCCTGATGTTTTCCAATTTTGATTTATTCTTCCAAAATAATTCGCCGTATACCCCGTAATATAAGCTCTGTCTTTATTGATGTTTTTAATAACATTGCCTAATTCTCCATCATACATAATGGTGTTGCCATCTGCTTCTCTAGTAATATAATTATCTAAAAGTGTGTAGTATGTATTGAAACCCAAACTGAATCTTCTTTGGTTGAAAAACTTTAAAACCCCTATTTCTGCGTTGTATGCAAACTCTGGCTTTAAAGCTACGTTTGGTATGGTTACATTTCCATTTTTCTCTCTAATTTTTCCAACATCATCGATGTTTGGTGAACGAAATCCTGAAGAAATAACACTGTTAATTTGCCAGTTTTTAGTTGGCTTGTATACATATCCTATTGTAGCGGTTAATGCGGTGTTGTTAAGTTGTATTTCTGTTTTTGGTAAAACAATAAACGTTTGATCAATCCACTTTGCGTTTAACTTTGTATTGGTCAATCGAATTCCGGTATTTAAGGTTGATTTTGAACTAATATCTTGTCTGTAATCAGCATAAACTGCAGAACTTGTATAGCTGCTTCCTCCGTCTGGAAAACGAGATTGCACTTTAAAATCTCCAATAAAACCAACTACTTTATTGCTTGAAACAGCAATTGTCTTTCCTTCTGGAACGGATTCTACATCATTATATGATATTTCAAATCCGTACGATAAATTTCTGTTTTTCTCTGCCGTTAAAGGCACAGAAAAATCTCCGTTTAGCGTATAAACACCCACTTGTTCATTTCTATACAATCGTTGTAAATCGTTAAATTTTCTTTGAACTCTAGATTCTTTAATGTTCTGGTATGATAATGTAATAGTTCCTCTGTTTAGCCACTTTTTTTCTGGATTGATAGAAAGTTGTGTAGAGGCTAAAAACCGTTCTTGGGGTCCATAATACCACTCAGCAAATTTTAAAGTGCCTTTTTTTAACTCTGTTAACCGATCAAATCTTGGAATATTTGTAGAGGTTGAATACTGTAGATTAACGGTTAACTCGGTATTATTAGATAACGGAATATAAAATTTCTGTAAGAAATCTTTCTGTTCATAACCTGTGTTTTTTTGAATGTTAGGGTCTGGATTAGCTGTTGGGTTTGCAAAATAATTTGCATCAATGTTTTCAGAAAAAAAAGGAACTAAGCCCCAGTCTTTAAATCCATGATTTCTGTTTTCTCCCATTTTTAAATCTCCAAAAGAACTTTGGGTGTAACTGGTAAATGATGCCCATTTTTTAAAGTTTAACTCTGCTGAAAGATTGGTTGTTATTTCTTGATTTACTGTACCAAATCGAGAAAAGAAACTACTTTTAATTTTTGGTACTTCTGATGTTTTTGGTGTCTTAGTATAATAATGAATTACACCACCCAATGCATCAGAACCATAAATAACGGATGAAGGTCCAAAGACAACTTCTGTCCGTTCTAATAAAGAAGGCGAAATGGTGATGGAGTTTTGTAAATGTCCTTTTCTATAAATCGCGTTGTTCATTCTTACGCCGTCAACAACTAATAAAACCCTATTAGATTCCATTCCTCTTAAAACTGGGCTTCCTCCTCCAAATTGAGATTTTTGAACTTTTATCCCTGGGATAGAAGCAAGTAAATCTGCAGATGTTTGTGGAGATTCTTTTAAAATATCTTCTTTAGTAATTGCAATAGTTTGTTCTGCTATACGTGTAAATTTCTCGGCCTTTTTAAACACAGACAGCACAATTTCGTCTAATTGTGCCGTTTTTTTAATCATTTTTACAACAAATTTGCTGTTTTTTAAATTGGCAAATGAGGTGTTAATTGTCGTATAAGAAACATGTGAGATGATTAAAATATCTCTTTCATTGAAATCAGAAAGATCTGCGATTCCATTACTATCTGTAACTGTAGAAATTGATAGGCTTTTGTTGTAAATAGCAACATCACTTATTGGAAACCCTGTTTCTTCATCTAAAACTTTAATCTTCTGGGCAAAACTTGTAATGCTATAAAAAGCAATTAATAGGGTAAAAATTCTTTTCATTAGTTAAATACTGTTTCTAATACTTTTAAAGACTTTGGGGGTCTAAAACCGTCCAAATGTAATTCAAAATAACGGATAATTATTTGTAATACTTGTTGTCTTTCTTGTTGGTTAAACTTGATGGTTTCTACACTATCAAAATTTGTGCCTAACAGCTTTTTAAAATGACCTAAATTTTCGCCAAAAGCTACTTCTTTTGCGGTTGCAGATTCTGTAAAGTTACCATCCATTAAATTAAAATAAGGATAGTTAATCTTACTTGTGTCTGGATAAAAACCTAAAAACCTAGTTAAGTTTATTAAAAAAAGTAAGTGAAAATTTGAGGTTTTATTATTGGTGTCTAGCCAAATAAATGAAGTTTCTAAAAAAGAAAATAACCCTTTGTTAGATTCTTCTTCTTGAATTGTACTGCTTAGTATTTCTGATAAAAAAAGGACAATTGTTTGCTTAAAAATATTGGTATAAATATGCTGATAAGGATTTACAATATGAACTTCTCGAATGCTATTTAAGGTTGATTTGTTGTTGTGATTTGCTTCAATGTTTAATTGTGTTAATGGCTGAAAATACGCTGCTTTTATTTTTCCTTTTTTTGCGCTTAAAACTCCTTTTAACAAATAGGATTTCAACCCATCTTCTAAGGTAAAACACCTAACAATTAAACTTGTGTCTCCATATTTTAAGGAACTTAACACAATTGCTTTTGTTTTAAGTAAAGCCATTAATTTATGATTGCAATTTTAGTAGAGGTAATTTCAGATGCGTCGTCATTTGAAAGCAATACAATATAAATACCTGAAGCTACTTTTTTTCCCGCTAAATTCGTTTTATTCCAAACCACTTTTCCTCCTTGAATTTCTTGTCCTTCAACTACATTGGTTTCATAAACCAAATTTCCGGCTACATCTAAAATTTTTATATTGGTTCCTTTCGGTAAATGATTTCCGTTTTTTCCATCAATTGTAATTGTTTGATGATTTTTTAATGCCGGATTTGGATAGGCATACACCTCTTCTAAGGTTTCTCCAAAACTTGCCACATTACTATTGTAGACAACAACTCCTTTATCTGTTGCAAAATATACTTTTCCGTTTGTAATATCTACGCTTATTTTTAAGATTTTGTTAGATGGTAAAGGAGAATTATCTTTGTTAAAACTAGCCAACGTTTTTTGTCCGCTCGGATTTGTATATAAAACACCTCCATTATCGGTGCCAAACCATTTATTGTCTGCACCGTCTACTGCAATTGAATTAATTGTTTGATTTCCTAATAATTTTTTGGGAATACCATCATCTAAAATAATAATCGGTTCAGCATCGTAAATTGATGCTTCAAAAAGACCGCTAGCATTATAAAAGACTACCAATCCAGATTGTGTTCCTATCCATATTTTATTATTTCCGTCTGCTGCAATTGCTCTCACGTTTGCATGTGGTAAATTGCCTTTTGTAGGCTCTGTTGTCAACGCTCTTTTTCTATCACCTGTTTCGTTATATACATAAGCCCCATTTCTTCTTGTACCCATCCATAAACTATTGGTTTTGTCTACAACAATTGAGTTCACTTCTTCCGCAGAATTTGTTTGTATGCTTCTTAAATCTACAGATTGCCAAACTCCGCCAGAAGATAGTTTTTTTAGCTTATTTGAAGCAAGAGCGTCTGTAACCCAGAGGTTTCCTTGAGCATCAAATACGGTTCCGTTTACTCTTGTTGTAATTCTGTTTGGATCACTGGGAAATAAATCTTCAAGTGGGCTATTTTTTGAATTGTAAAAATTTATGATTTGATCATCTACAACTTCTAATAATCCTCCTCCAGATAAAATATTTCCAGAATTTGTGTCTGCAAAAGAACTTAAAAAGACTCTGTTTTCTTGTGTTGGATCTATCGTTACATTTACCAAGTCAAGTACAGGGAAGGCGGCTGTAAAAAGCGTGTTTTTCCATACACTTCCATTATAATGACTATAGCCTTTTAAATTTCCTGTTGGCACATACGCAGAGGTGTATCCACCATACACAAACCAAATGTTTTTATTAAAAGCATCCATATTAAAAACACTATTTGATAATGGTCCTTTAGGATGAATTTCTGTAAAAGTTTGATTGCCTGAAACAGGAATTTGTAAAACGCCAAATTGGTTTGTTGCTAATAGTAAATTCCCATTATGGGTAGATGCGCTATTTAGTGTAAAATTATAATTTGTTGTTGGTGTGCTTTTATAAATTTCAGATAAATTGGTGTTTAGAATTTGTGCCTCTGTTTGTGTTGTAACAATTAAATTTTGATTGTTGTTTTTAAGTTTTTTTATCGGGTTTGCAAATGTTTTTTCTATAGTTGAATTTGCCCCATTTATTTTCGTTAAATCATTCCCAATGGATGCATAAATAAATGTATTAAACTCAATAATATTTGTATACTCTCCAGAAAACAACTGTTGCCAATTGTTAAAATCTATCAAATTTATATTGGATAAACTTGCTTTATAGATTCCGTTTTCTGTTGCTGCATATATTTGGTTATCTGCAATTAATGTTTGATTAATTTTTACAGAACTAGAGTTTGCTCCTATAAAATACGTATCTCCAAATTCTAATTTGTCAATATCGTAAACAACAATGGCAAAGGGAGTAGAAATGTACAATTTGTTGTTCAATTCTGAAATGTGGTTGATTCTTTTTTCTCCTGATTGATTGAAGTTAACAATGTCTTTAGAAATGGTAATTGTTCCGTTTTCATCTAAAACCTCTATCAACCCTGTTTCATAGCCAATAACCAATCTTCTGTGAAGGCTGTTGTAGTAAATGGCAGAAGTAGTTTCTCCTGAAAGACCATTAATTGACGATAATTTCTGAATTTCTTTAGTGTTTGTGTTGTAAACAAAAACAGCATTGTCTGTTAATGCATACAAGTTGTCGTCTACAACAATAAAATCTTTAACATTATTATAAGAAAAGAAATCTTCCCAACGATTGCTAAAATCTGTTTGAGAAAATAAAAAAAAGGGAATGAATACTAAAAAAAACAAAAAGTTTTTCTTCATAAAAAGACACTGTTTATATTTCAAAGATATCTATTAATTGTAACAATAACGATAAAAAACAATACATTAGTACAAAAATTAATCGCAAATAAATGAATCTAGAAATAGAAAGAAAGTTTTTAGTTAAAAATGATTCTTTCAAATTAAAAGCGTTTGAAAAAAAGTATCTTAAGCAAGGTTTTTTAAATTCTGACAAAGACCGAACTGTACGAGTAAGAGTATTAGAAGATACTGCTTTTTTAACAATTAAAGGCAGGTCGAATACTGCAGGAACTACCCGTTTTGAGTGGGAAAAAGAAATTTCTGTTGAAGATGCTCAAGAGTTAATGTTGTTAACAGAAGAAAAAGCAATAGAAAAGTACAGGTATTATATCCAAGAAGGGAAACATGTTTTTGAGGTGGATGAATTCCTTGGCGAAAACGCTGGTTTAATCGTTGCAGAAATTGAGTTATCAAAAGAAGATGAGTGTTTTTCAGTGCCAGATTGGTTAGGGAAAGAGATTACAGGAGATGTGCAGTATTATAATTCTTCTCTTAGCAAATCTCCTTTTTGCACTTGGTAAAACCTCTAAAGAAATATTAGATGTAAAAATATATGGATACAAAATGAGAAATACTTCCTCCTAAAACAAAAAAATGAAAAATTGCGTGATTATATGGGATCTTCTTTATCGAATACAAAATTGCGCCAACGGTATAAAAAACACCTCCAGCAAACAACCATAAAAGACCTTGTTTAGATAAATTTTCTAGCAGTGGAGAAATTGCAAAAACAATTTGCCAGCCCATTAAAACGTACATTATCGTTGATAGTTTGTCAAATCTCCCAGTAAAAAAAGCTTTAAAATGATCCCTGTTAACGCAAAAATCCAAGTTAAAGAAAAAATAAGCCACCCTGTGTTTCCTGCTAATGTTATCATAGTAAAAGGCGTATAAGTTCCTGCTATTAAAAAATAGATTGCGGCATGATCAAAAATGTTTAACCGTCTTCTTAATTTTGGTTTGGTGGCTGCATGATAAAATGTTGAAGCGGCATATAACACAATCAAGCTTACTCCAAATACTATAATACTAAATGATTTCCATAAACCTTCAAAATGCAAAGATTTTAAAATTAAAAAAGGAAAAGCAACAATACTTAAAACCAACCCAAAAGCATGAGTTGCAATGTTTAAGGTTTCTTCCTTTTTTGTGTATTTATGATTATATTCACTCATGTATCAATCTGTTCGTATCTTTCATATAAGCCTCGTCATTGGATAAATTATTCAATAAAATAGCAAAAGTTTGGTCTTTAATCTCTTTTATGTTTTTTGCCTTTAATCCTTTTGTGCAGATCGGTTTATGCTGTTTTACTCTAATCGTTCCCGGACTTCCTTTAAAAAATGTCCAAGAAAAGAAACGCTTACAGTCGAAATATGTTGCGGGTACAATAGGAATTTGATGTTCAATTGCTAAACTAAAGGCTCCGTTTTTAAATGGACTTAAAATAATATTTTCTTTCGGAACCAATCCTTCAGGGAAAATAGCAACACTTGTTCCGTTTTTTAATCTCCTTTTTGCGCTGAAGTAAACTTCTTTTCTACTGCTTTGACTACCTCTATCAACTAAAATGCAAATACGCTTATAAAAGAATCCGAAAATTGGAATTTTCTTCAGTTCGGCTTTTCCAACAAAAACAATGGGGTTTTTAACCATACTTATTAGAATAAACGGATCTAACATTGATGTGTGATTTGGACAAAACATATAGCTTTCTGTAGGGTCTAAAGGCTCTTCAATTTGTTTTTTTAATCTAAAACCCATTACAAAAATTAGCGTTTTAGAAAAGGCTCTAATAATTTTATATAAAGCTGGGTATTGCTTTTCACTGATCGTTAAAAGAAGTAAAACGGGAATCATGGTTATTAACGACAAAGCAAAAAAAACGTAAAACCAGCTACGCCAAATTGCTCTAAAAATGTTTTTGATGAATCCCATAATCGCCAAATGTAGTAATTAATATTCTTATTAGGTTTTCCTTATTAAAACTGTATTTTTGTTTTAGATTTGAAAAACTTTTTAAAAACAAATTAATGTCAAGAGTTTTAACTGGCGTACAAAGTACAGGAACACCACATTTAGGAAATTTATTAGGTGCTATTTTGCCTGCAATAAAAATGGCAAAAGAAGCCAAAGAAGAAACGTTTTTGTTTATTGCAGACATGCATTCTTTAACTCAGATTAAAGATGCAAAAACCTTAAGAAGTAATACTTATAGTGTTGCTGCAACTTGGCTTGCTTGTGGTTTGGATGTAAATTCAACGGTGTTTTATAGACAAAGCGATGTGCCAGAAGTAACAGAATTATCTTGGTATTTAAGTTGTTTCTTTCCGTTTCAACGTTTAACATTGGCACATAGTTTTAAAGACAAAGCAGATCGATTGGCTGATGTTAATTCTGGATTATTTACCTATCCTATGCTTATGGCAGCAGATATTTTGTTATATGATGCAGAGGTTGTCCCTGTTGGAAAAGATCAATTACAACATCTTGAAATGACACGTGATGTGGCGAGTAGATTTAACAATGTTGTTGGTAAAACGTTGGTGTTGCCAGAGGCAAAAGTTAGTAAAGACACCATGTTGGTTCCAGGTACAGATGGTCAAAAAATGAGCAAGTCGCGTAATAATTTCATCAATATTTTTTTAGATGATAAAAAGTTACGCAAACAAATAATGTCTATTCAAACTGATAGCACTCCTTTAGAAGATCCTAAAAATCCAGAGACTGACAATGTTTTTGCTTTGTATAAACTATTGGCTTCCGATGCAGAGACTGCAACAATGCGAGCTAATTATTTAGGTGGAAATTATGGTTATGGCCACGCAAAGCAAGCTCTTTATGAATTGATTTTAGAAAAGTTTGCTTTAGAAAGAGAAAAATACAATCATTATATGAATCATCTAGATGAATTAGATGATGCCCTTTCAATTGGGGCAGAAAAAGCTAGAAAAGTTGCTGCTACTGTTTTAAAAAGAGTTCGTAAAAATATTGGGTATTAACATATTTATGGCGCCGGATTAGGCATTATTTTATGAACCCCGTTTATCTCATTAATAATTTCTTCTGATAAAGTAATATCAATGCTATTGATGTTTTCTTTTAACTGACTCATTTTTGTTGCTCCAATAATATTGCTTGTAACAAATGGTAATTGGTTTATAAAAGCAAGTGATAATTCGACCAAAGACATTCCGTTTTTCTGAGCAATTTTTTGATATTCTATTACTGCTTTTTCCGATTGAGCAGATGAGTATCTGTTGTAATTTGGAAACAAGGTTACGCGAGCATCGCTCGGTTTTTTCCCGCCAACATATTTTCCAGATAATACTCCAAAAGCCAATGGAGAAAATGCTAGTAAACCTATATTTTCTCGAAGAGAAACTTCAGACATTCCATATTCGTAAGCTCTATGCAATAAAGAATACGAATTTTGTATTGTGGACATTCTTGGTAAATTATGGTCTTTTGCGGTTTGTAAATACTGCATAGTTCCCCAAGGAGATTCATTCGATATTCCAATTTTACGAATCTTTCCTTCTGATATAAATCCTTGAAGCGTTTCTAAAATTTCTAAATGATTTTCAAATTGTTCAGAATGGTTTTGATACGGATACTCTCTTACACCAAAACAGTTAACAGCTCTTTCTGGCCAGTGTAATTGGTATAAGTCTATATAGTCTGTTTGTAGTCTTTTTAAGCTACCTTCAAGAGCCTCTTTGATTGCTCTTTTGCTAAATCCGTCTTTTCTAATATGAGCCGTATAAGCTCCCCATCCAGCAATTTTACTTGCTAAAACAACCTTATCTCTATTTCCTTTTTTTTGAAACCAAGAGCCAATAATTTTTTCTGTAGCTCCATAAGTTTCTGCTTTTGCAGGAATTGGATACAATTCTGCTACATCAAAAAAGTTCACTCCTTTTTCTAAAGCATAATCCATTTGTTCATGACCTTCTTGTTCTGTGTTTTGCTGTCCCCAAGTCATGGTTCCTAAACAAATTTTAGAAACTTTTATATCTGAATTTGGTAATGTTGTGTACTTCATAAATAGGTTTATTTTTTATTCGTTAAGAATTGCTATAATTCCGGGTAATGTTTTTCCTTCCAACATTTCTAAAATGGCTCCACCACCTGTTGAAACATAACTTACTTTGTCTTCAAAGCCAAATTGTTTAACCGCGGCAACAGAATCTCCTCCTCCTACTAAAGAAAAAGCTCCATTTGCTGTAGCTTCTGCAATCGCATTTCCAAGGGCTATGGTTCCTTTAGAGAAATTTTCCATTTCAAAAACGCCTAATGGGCCGTTCCATAATATCGTTTTTGATTTTGCTATTACGGCTGCAAAATTTTGAGCTGTTTTAGAACCGGCATCTAATCCCATCCAACCATCAGGAATTTGAGTGGTATCTATTTCTTTTGTATTTGCATCATTAGAAAAACGATCAGCAATAATTACGTCTACTGGCAGGTGAATTTCAACATTTTTAGCTTTTGCCTTTGTTAAAATTGATAACGCCAATTCTTGTTTATCTTCTTCTACCAAAGAGCTTCCTATGCTTCCTCCTAGTGCTTTTATAAAGGTAAATGTCATTCCACCACCAATAATAATATGATCTACTTTATCTAAAATGTTTTCTATAACGCCAATTTTTGATGATACTTTCGCCCCTCCTAAAATTGCTGTTACAGGTTTTTCATTATCATTTAAAACTTTATGAATGCTTTCAATTTCTCTTGCTAACAGATTTCCAAAACATTTTTTATTCGGAAAAAATTCGGCAATAATTGCTGTTGAGGCATGTGCTCTGTGAGCAGTTCCAAAAGCATCGTTTACATAGATATCTCCAAAGTTAGAAAGCTGTTCTGCAAAATTTTTGTCTCCTGCTTTTTCTTCTTCGTAAAAACGCAAATTTTCTAATAATAAAATTTCTCCTGGCTCTAATTCAGAAACCGCTTTTGCTACTTTTTCTCCAACACAATCATCAACAAACTTAACTTGTACGCCTAATATTTCGATTACCTTTTCTACAATATGACCTAAAGAAAACTGATCTTCTTTTCCTTTGGGTCTGCCAAGATGCGACATTAATATTGCTGAGCCTCCATCCTCTAAAACTTTAATAATTGTTGATTTTGCTGCATGAATTCTTGTTGCATCAGTAACCATAAATTCATTATTTAACGGCACATTAAAATCTACTCTTATTAGCGCTTTTTTGTTCTCAAAATTAAAATCGTTTAGTGTTGGCATTGCTATAATCTTTTTTTACAAATGTACTTATTTATGAAGGTTACAAAAAATAAGTCATCAAAAAAAAGCAATGCTGTTTTCGATAATTTAAAGTTATATATTTGTGCTATGTTTTTCAAAGATGTAATTGGTCAAGATCATATTAAAAAACACTTAAAATCTACTACAGAAAAAGGTAGAATTCCGCATGCACAAATGTTTGTAGGAAAAGAAGGTTTTGGTACATTACCTATGGCCATAGCATATGCACAGTATTTGCTTTGTGCAACCAGTAACAATGAAGATTCTTGCAGGGTTAAATGTGAAAAGTTAACCCATCCTGATTTGCATTTTGCCTTTCCAGTAACCGCTAATGATAAAGTAAAAAAACACCCCGTTAGTGATTTGTTTTTAGAAGATTGGAGAACGTATATAAAAGAGCAACCTTATGGAAGTTTGTATAATTGGCTACAGTTTATTGGTGTTGAGAACAAACAGGGTTTAATGGGTGTAGACGAAGCGGAAAACATTGTAAAATCTTTACAGCTAAAATCTTATGAAGGCGGATTTAAAGTAATGATTATTTGGATGGCTGAAAAAATGAATGCTTCTGCCTCAAATAAATTATTGAAACTAATTGAAGAGCCGCCAGAAAAAACCCTATTTATTTTGTGTACTGAAAATGAAGAGCAAATTATAAATACCATAAAATCTCGTTGTCAAACCATTCATTTTCCTGCCTTATCTGAAGAAGAAATTGCACATTCTTTAATTGCTAAAGAAAAGATTTCTGAAAGTGCTGCGTATAAAATTGCACATCAATCAGAAGGAAATTACAATAAAGCATTGCATTTATTATTGCACGACTCTAGCGATGCTGTTTTTGAACAATGGTTTATTACTTGGGTAAGAACGGCGTTTAGAGCTAAAGGAAATGCTACCGTTGTGCAACAATTGGTCTCTTGGAGTGATGAGATTTCGAAAAGTGGAAGAGAAACTCAAAAACGCTTTTTACACTATTGTTTACAGTTTTTTAGACAAGCGCTATTGTTAAACTATAACTCAGAAGAAATTGTTTTCTTAGAAACAGAAACTGCTGGTTTCGATTTAAAAAAGTTTGCTCCTTTTGTTCATAGTGGAAACGTTTTAGAAATTAGCAACGAAATAAGTTCGGCAATATATCATATTGAGCGAAACGGAAATCCAAAAATTATCTTATTAGATTTATCTATAAAACTAACGCGTTTGTTACACACTAAAGAGGCTGTAATTAACTAGCTAATTGATATACATTGCAAAAAAACATAAAACCATTAAAGGTTGGTTTGATTATTTGATAAGATGCGAGTTAATAATGTATTGCTCGCATCTTTCTTTTTAGTAGTTTTGTGGGATAACTAATTAATTTATGGAAGCCATACAAAACTACCCAACAGAAATATTAATTCTACTGTTTTTAATTGTCACTTTTTTACAATCAGGAATTGATAAAATAACTGATTGGAGCGGAAATTTATCTTTTATTAAAGAGCACTTTTCGAACTCTCCTTTAAAAAACAAAGTGCCTTTGTTATTGGGAACCATCTTGTTGCTTGAAGTGACTGCAAGTCTTTTTATGGTTTTTGGTCTTTATCAATTAACTTTTTCAGGAGTTAAGTCAGCTGCACTTATTGGAGTAGAAATTTCTGCTTTAACACTTATCTTTTTATTAATTGGTCAAAGGTTGGCAAAAGATTATGCTGGAGCAATGACATTAGCCGTTTATTTTGCAACTACAATTTTCGGTGTTTATTTATTGAGTAAATAAGATGCATCAATTTTTCTTATTCTTTTTTTGTTTTAAATAAAATAAAACTATTTTAAAGGTCTTTAAAAGAAGCCTTTTTAGGGTGTTTTTAAAAAATAGAGAGCAAATAGGTTGTTTTGAGGTAAAACTTGTTTTAAATGCTTTTTAAATGGTGTTTTCTGTGTTTTTAATCACATAAATAAGAGAAGAATACTCAGAAGTTGATTTTGCTTTTCTATTTGAAAGAAAACCAATGTAAAAAGCTTTTAGAAAATTTGTGCTGCCTGATTTATATTTTTCACTCAACATTGAAACATAATACGAATCATATTTCATAGGAATTGTTTTCTCAACAATCATTGAAACATTTTCAAAAAGTCTTTTTATGGAGTTTTGAGAAAAATGCCAAAGATGTCTTGGCACATCATAAGCTGCCCAAAACTCTTTATAATAATTTGCATCAAAGCTTTTGTAATTTGGAACAGCGATTACTAATGTTCCGTTGGGTTTTAATTTATTTTTTAAAACCTCTATATACTCTACTAAATTTTCTACATGTTCTAAAACATGCCAAAGCGTAATAACATCAAACTCATTTTCTTTTAAAATTGAAATATCACTGATAACACCAATACCTTTTCTTTTAGAAATAGCGATGGCATTCTCGTTAGGCTCAACCCCAAAAACACTCCAATGATTTTTTTTACAAGTCGCTAAAAAATCTCCGGTTCCAGATCCAATATCTAATAGTTTTTTTTCTGTTGAATGAAATGAGTTTATTAGTGCTAGCTTTTTTTGTAATGTGTGTTTTCTAACTCTTTGATAAATTTTATCAACAATACTTTTACTTGCGTCTGTGTGTGAAATATAATCTTCGCTTTTATAATATTTTTCTAAATCTGACGGAACAGGAAGTGTTACCATCATCTCAAATTCTTCATTAAATAAAAGCTCGTAAGATTCTTGAGAAACCGAATGATCTGTACAGCTCATAAAAGGTTTTATCCCTTTATAAAGATTTTTTTCTTTATTCATTATTTAGCAAAACGTATAATGTTCCACATGGAACTTTATTTTTTATCTACCCATATAAACTAGCAATACCGAAACATCACTTGGTGAAACACCGCTTATTCTACTTGCTTGTGAAATGGAAGTTGGTTTTATTTTATTTAATTTTTCTCTTGCCTCAAAAGAAAGAGATTTTACTTTAGAATAATCAAATGCTTTAGGAATCGTAACATTTTCTAGACGATTTAGCTTGTCTGCATTATTCTTTTCTTTTTCAATATATCCAGAATACTTTAAATAGATTTCTACCTGTTCTATGATTTCAGCATCTATATTGTGTTGTGTAATAAACTGAGCTAATTCATCTAAATGAATAAAGTCAGAAAAATTTAACTGAGGTCTTGCGGCTACTTTAAAGAGCTTCATAGATTGATTTACCAAAGCAAGATTTTTCTTTTCTAAAATACCATTTAATTCTTCCTTTTTAACACTCAAGTTGTTTAAAAAGTATATTAATAATTCTGTTTTTTCTTTCTTTTCTATAACGCGGTTCATGCGTTCTTCAGATGCCAAACCTAGTTCATAAGACCTCGGCGTTAATCTTAAATCGGCATTGTCTTGTCTTAATAAAGTTCTATATTCTGCTCGAGACGTAAACATTCTATATGGCTCTTCAGTTCCTTTTGTAATTAAATCATCTATTAAAACCCCAATATATGCTTCGTTTCTTTTTAAAATAAACGGCTCTTTGTTTTGAATTTTTAAAGCAGCATTAATTCCCGCCATTAGTCCCTGAGAAGCTGCTTCTTCATAACCTGTTGTCCCATTTATTTGTCCTGCAAAAAACAAGTTTTCTACCAATTTCGTTTCCAACGAATGTGTTAATTGTGTGGGTGGAAAATAATCATATTCTATAGCATAACCATAGCGCAAAAACTTAACATTTTCAAAACCTGCTACAGAGCGAATTGCTTTGTCTTGAATATCTTCAGGTAGTGAAGTAGAAAATCCATTCACATAAATTTCAACAGTATCCCAGCCTTCTGGCTCAATAAACATTTGATGTCTGTCTTTTGTAGCAAAACGATCAATCTTGTCCTCAATAGAGGGACAGTATCTGGGTCCCGTTGACTGAATTCTACCGTTAAACATTGGAGACCTATCAAAACCTTCTCTCAATAATTCATGAACTTCTGGACTTGTATATGTTAAATAACAAGAGCGTTGTTTGGTTAAAGGTTTTGTTGATGGTAAATAAGAAAACTTTTCAGGTTGTTCATCTCCTGGTTGTTCAATCATTTTAGAAAAATCTAAAGAACGTGCATCAACTCTTGGAGGTGTTCCTGTTTTCATTCTACCTGATTCAAATCCCATTTTAACTAAATCTTCAGTGATTCCAGTAGAGGCGCCTTCACCTGCTCTACCCCCTCCAAATGTTTTTTCACCAACATGAATTAATCCATTTAAAAAAGTTCCTGCCGTAATGATAACTGTTTTTGATTTTATTTCTAAGCCTAAAACTGTTTTAACACCAACTATTTTATATTCTTCAAATAACAACCCATTTACAGAATCTTGATAAAAATCTAAATTATCTGTTTGCTCTAAAACCTTTCTCCACTCTTCAGAAAAACGCATTCGGTCCGATTGCGCTCTAGGGCTCCACATTGCTGGTCCTTTAGATTTGTTCAGCATTTTAAATTGAATAGCGGTTTTGTCTGTTACAATTCCACTATAGCCACCTAAGGCATCAATTTCTCGAACGATTTGCCCTTTTGCAATTCCTCCCATGGCTGGGTTACAACTCATCTGTGCAATGTTTTGCAAACTCATTGTAATAAGCAATGTGTGAGCGCCCATATTTGCGCTTGCTGCTGCTGCCTCGCTTCCTGCGTGGCCACCACCAACTACTATTACATCGTATGTTGTTGAAAAAAGACTCATTTTACATGTTTCACGTGAAACTATTTATTTATTTTATTGATTATCAATTATTTAACATGAACAAACATTGATCTTCTTTGGAGCGCATCATTTCTTTTTCCTCTATCGTTTTGTCATTATATCCCATATAGTGCAAAACACCATGAATCATAACCCTGTGCAGTTCATCCTCAAAAGAGGAAGTAAAAACAGTTGAATTTTCTTTAACTCTATCTATTGAAATAAAGATGTCTCCACTAATAAGCCTTCCCATTGTATTATCAAAACTAATAATATCTGTGTAGGTGTCGTGTTGTAAAAACTCGACATTTAACTTATGTAAATAAGCATCGTCACAAAAAATATAATTAATTTCTCCTACTTTAAATTTGTTGCTAACAATACAGCTCTCAACCCAATTTGTTAATTGCTCTTCGTTGTTTAAAATAAAATTTGTTTCGTAATTAAATTCAATCACTATTCGTTTTGCTTTTTCAAATTATTAAAATACTCCTGTACTTTCTTTTTGTAACTTTTTTGCAAAGGTAAGGATTGTCTGTTTAATATTTCTGTTTGATTGTAAAACAGTTTTTGAATCAGTAATTTAGCCTTGTTTGAATTGTATTTTTGTTGATTAGAAGCAGATTTTCTCTTTGTATCTTTGTCTTGTTCAAAAGCCGCTTTATCTAATTTTAATAGGTTGTATTTAAGTTGTTGCATTTTTTGAAGTGTCGCGTTATTAAAGCCTTTTTCAAGAATTTCATTTTCTAATTGTTCCATCGATTTTAACACCTTTTTTGCTTCTGGGTTGTTACCGATTCCATTCTTTTTTAGAGCCTCTTGAAGTTCTTGTCGTAATTGAGATTGCTGTTGATATGTATTATATAAATCTCCATCTAAATCATCGTTTCTATTCCCTTTGCTTTCTCCTTTTTTTTCGCCTTTCTGTTCTTGACCCTTCTTGTTTCCTTGTTGCATTTTTTTAACAATGTCTTCTTGTTTTTTGATAATGTCTGGCAAACTAAAAGACTTCCCTCCTTTTTTTCCTTTTCCTGATTTAGACATTTTTGGCTGTTGCATATTATCTAAAATATCGCTTAAAAAGTCTGCTAAATTATTAACTGCGGTCATAACATATTGCTGATTTGACAGACCGCTATTAAACCTGTTTTCTGCAAAATTATCAAGAGATTGATCTATATTATAATGAGCGTTCGTAAGGTCTTTTTGAAAAATTGGTGATATTTCTGGCAGGCGCATAGACAACACATACAAACTGTCGTCTATGTGCTCAAAATATGTTTTTAGGGTATTTTGATTTTTTAATTCTTTTCCGAAATCTGGATGCGTTACATTAATATTTGAAAACCGATCCATTAAATTTTCTTGTTTAAAAGAAAAGTTTAGCAAGTTTTCTAAAATGATGCGTAATGATTTTTCGTTTGCTTCTTTCATTTCTCCTTCCATGTCAGACATTGCTTGTTGCATTTTCTGACTCATTTCTTGCATTTTTTGAGCCGCTTTTTTCTGACTACTCTTTTGTTGATTTTTATCCGGCTGATTCTTTTCTAGGGCTTTGTTTAATTGTTTATTTACTTCTTTTTGTTCTTCTTTTGTGTCGGGTATTTGCATTGGTTCTTTCAACGCTTTATTGTCTTTTTCTAAGTTTTTAAGTTCTTTTTGAACCGTTTCAAACTCTTTCTTAATCTCTTGTTGCTTAATTAGTGTTGAATTCTTTGATTTGGCAAGACTGTCTTGTTTTTTAGAAAGGTCTTCTAACGTATTTGCGATTTGCATGGTTTTTTGCTCTACATAAAACCTTTTTGTTAGTTCTAAAATTCTTTCTAAACTGCGTTCTTGTTGTTTGTTTTGGGCTGTTAACTGCTTTACTTTTTTTAGCAATTCGTCTTTATTTAATTTTTCTGCTAATTTTTTTAATTCTTCTAATAGCTTTTGCTCTTTTTCTAACTTTTTAAGCTCTTCTATTCTTTTCTTCAGCTGTTCCTTTTTTTCTTTAATAGTTTCTGAATCTTTGGGTAAATCTTTGATATTTTCTTGCAGTTTGTCTGTTTGACGCTGCATCATTTGTTTGTACTGCTCCTGACGCTTGATGTAGTTATCTATCTTCTTTTTATCGTTCCAATTAACATTTTTATTGTTTTGTAGATTTTGCTTTATTTCTTCTAACTCTTTCTTTTGTTGTTGCTTTTTTAATAAGGTGTTTTCTATAGATTGAATTTGTTTACGTTGTTGAATAACCGATTCTTCTTCTATTTCTTTGTCTGATTTATTTCTAAAGCTAAACTTTTTGCTTTCGCTCTTTTTGCTTCCGTTGACGCCGTCATTATCAAAAACCTGAAAATAAACTTCATAATCAATCCCATTATTGATTTCTAGATCTCCTGGGAAATTATAATAGAAGGTTTGATTTTGTTCTTTGTTGAACGTTATTTTCTGTGTCTTTTTTTCTGTCGGATTTTCTTCATCATAAAAAACAATTTCAATTTTTTTAATTCCGTAATCATCAGAAACTTTGCCAGCAAATTGAGCTGTATTGTTTAAACTATCTATTTCAGACAACACCTCTATTTCCGGAAACTCGTCTTTTACAACATCAATTGTAAAGTATAGTTTTTCAAATTCTTTTAATTCAGAATTAGAGGTTGCTATTTGATAATTTAATGGTTTTAAAATTTGTTTAGAATGGGTGAATAAATCAACTTTATTCTTATTAAAAAAGTGTTGTTTTTGATCAAAGATAAACGCAACTGAATCTGTTTGGTTTGTCCTAACATTCCAGGTCGTTTTTGTTCCCTCTGGAACGATAATAGTTCCTGTATTGTTTATGGTTTCGTTCTTCTTACCAATATAGTTAGGATATGCTAAATCAATAGAAATATTCTGAACTGTTGGTGTTTTAACAACATTCAACTCATAGTTTTGTGAAACGATTCCATTTGATTCAACATAAAAGCTTATGTTTTTTTTAGTGTTTGTAAATGTGTAACTAAATGTTCCGTTTTGGTTTTGTAAAAAATAACTTTGATTATTGTAAAAAATAGTAACATCTGTTGGCAATACTTCTCCTTTGGTTTCAATTTCTACTGTAAATGGTTTTCCTTGAATTACTTTTAGCTCTGTATTTACTAAATGAAATGAAAATGGTGCTGGAGGAACGAAAGCTGTTCGATAATTAACCACCCTTTCAAAAGAAGTGTTCAAAATATTAATATTTCCAGTGATAGTTATGAGTAGCCATATAACAAAAGGAATTGCTGCATATTTTAAATACTTTTTGTTTTGCCAAAAGTTTACTGCATTTGAAAACGGAATTGGTTGTAGTTCTTTAGATTTTTGCTCAATACTTGCAATTAATAATTCTGATTGATTTGTGGATTCTTTAAGTTGTAAAATATTAATAAGCTTGTCTCCTACTTCTGTAAAATGAATTCCAATTATTTTTGAAGACTCAGTGTATGAAATTCCCTTTTTTAGTCCAATTAACTTAAAAATTGGAGTTAAAATAAATCGGAACAACAAATAGAGTTCAACCAAAACAAAGATGATAAAAAGGATGGTTCTGGCTGTTGGTTGTAACCATAAAAAATACTCTATAAATAGCGTAAAAAAGAAATACAAAACACCCAATGAAAGAAACATAATCGTTCCTTTAATCAATTCATTTGTGTAAAATTTACGGACAAATTGATGGAGTTTTTCTTCTATGTTTTTATATGCATTCATCTTATAACCAATAAAAATACTCTTTTTTACAATTTTTGCTAACTAAGAAAGTGTTAAACCTTAATAAAAGCATTTAAAATATCACTTTTTTATCAAATCAAACTAAAGTATCTTTGCCACAATCAAAAAAGAAAAAATGGAACCTACTATTCGCGTTCGTTTTGCACCAAGTCCAACCGGACCATTACATATTGGTGGGGTAAGAACTGCTTTATTTAATTACTTATTTGCAAAAAAACATGGTGGAACCTTTGTGTTACGCATTGAAGACACAGACCAAACTCGTTATATTGCTAATGCTGAACAGTATATTGTTGATGCTTTAAATTGGTGCAACATTCCATTTGATGAAGGTCCAGGAAAGAACGAAAAATATGGTCCCTACAGACAATCTGAACGTAAAGATTTGTATAAAAAATATGCCGATATTTTAATTGAAAAAGGTTGGGCATATTATGCTTTTGATAGTTCAGAACAACTTGATTTCCATAGAAAAAACCATGAAGAACAAGGTAAAACCTTTATTTATAATTGGCACAATAGAGAAAAAGGGCGTTTGGTAAATTCGTTGGTGTTGTCTAAAGAAGAAGTGCAACAAAAAATTGATGCAGGAGAAAATTATGTAATTCGTTTTAAAACGCCTCAAGACGAAACATTGCTGATGAATGATGAAATTCGTGGAACCATAAAGATAGAAACAAATACTTTAGACGATAAAGTGTTGTTTAAATCAGACGGAATGCCAACCTATCATTTAGCAAACATCGTAGATGATCATTTGATGAAAATTACACACGTAATTCGTGGAGAAGAATGGTTGCCTTCGATGCCATTGCATGTATTATTGTATAAAGCATTTGGTTGGGAAGCGCCAAAATTTGCACACCTGCCCTTGATTTTAAAGCCTATTGGAAAAGGTAAACTAAGCAAACGTGATGGGGATAAATTAGGGTTTCCGGTGTTTCCTTTAAAATACACAAACGAACAAACAGGAGATGTTTCTCGTGGCTATAAAGACGCTGGATATTTTGCCGATGCTTTTATAAATATGTTAGCTCTATTGGGTTGGAACCCAGGTACAGAACAAGAACTTTTTTCATTAGAAGAACTGGTTCAAGTATTTGATTTAAAGCGTGTTAGTAAGTCTGGGGCCAAGTTTAGTCCTGAAAAAACAAATTGGTTCAATCAACAATATTTACAAACCAAATCAGATAAAGAATTAACAAATTTATATATCCCTATTTTGTCAAAAAAAGAGATTTCGAAAGATGAAAAATACATAGAAAAAGTAGTTTCATTTATTAAAGAACGTGCCGTTTTTGTGTCTGATTTCTGGAACCTATCCGATTTCTTTTTTCAAACACCAACGTCTTATGATGAAAAAGCCGTTAAGAAAGCGATTAAAGATGACACTAAAGAGGTGCTAGAAAATGTAATTGGTTTGGTAAAATCGGTAAATGATTTTACTACAGAAAACGTTCAAAACACAATAAAAAGTTGGATTGTTTCAAATGAAATTGGCTTTGGAAAAGTAATGATGCCATTACGTTTAGCCTTGGTTGGCGCACTTCAAGGTCCAGATGTTTTTGAAATCATAGAAATGATTGGTAAAGAAGAAACGATTAGTAGAATTGAAAAAGCAATAGAAACCCTTTTATAAAAAATGTCAAAAACCATGTTTTTTTTTCCTTCTCTTTATAAACACTGTTGCTTTTTGTCAAGTAGTGAATATAGAGAGTGTTCGGAATCATTCTGATTCTTCTCGATTTTTAGGAAGTGTTAAACTAGATTTTGATTTAACCAAAAACGTAAATACTTTTTTTAATTTAACAAATGAGGTTACACTTCAATACGCTACTGGTAAAAACCTTTTTCTTTTTTTAAACACTTTTGTTTTTACAGAAGCAAACAACGAAAAATTTACAGATAAAAGCGTTCAGCATTTAAGGTATAATTATCGATTAAAACCTCGCTTAACTTTTGAGGTGTTTACACAGCTGCAAAAAGATAAGGTTTCTTTTATTAATTTTAGAGCTTTAGTGGGTTTAGGTACGCGCTTTCAGTTGTTTCATTCAGAAAAAAACAAATTTTTTCTTGGAACGCTTATCATGTATGAACACGAAAATTCTGTTGGTAATTCTGGTGATGTTATTGACAAAGCAACACGAGGAAACATTTACTTTTCTTTCAATTTAAATCTTAATAAAAAAATCGCTATATCAAGCACAACCTATTATCAATCAAAACTGAATCTTTTTTCAGATTACAGAATTTCTAGCGAAACCTCATTCTCTTTTTCTTTCTTTAAAAAACTTACTCTTGTTACCTCTTTTAGTTATCAATTAGATAAATTTCCTGTTTTAGGAATTCCCAACTCACAATATAAGTTAGAAAACGGAATTCAATATACTTTTTAATAACAGATTGTAACATTTTCTTAGTATTTACTATATATAAGTACAATGTTTTGATTTTAAATCAGAAACGTTGTATCTTTAATAAAATTAAATAATCTCTTATGAATCCAACTTACATGATACTCATCGTTTTAGGCTTATTATTAATATTTGCCTCTTTTTTTACTGTTAAACAACAAACTTCTGCAATTATTGAACGCTTTGGAAGGTTTCAAAGTATTCGTCAATCGGGTCTGCAAATAAAAATTCCTGTTATTGATAGGATTGCTGGGAGATTGAGTTTAAAAATTCAACAATTAGATGTAATAATTGAAACAAAAACACTAGATGATGTATTTGTAAAATTAAAAGTATCTGTACAGTTTATGGTGATTAAAGACAAAGTGTATGATGCTTTTTATAAGTTAGATTATCCTCACGATCAAATTACTTCTTATGTATTTGATGTGGTTCGTGCCGAAGTGCCAAAAATGAAACTAGATGATGTCTTTGTTAAAAAAGATGATATTGCAATTGCCGTAAAAACAGAATTAAACGACGCAATGTTAAACTACGGATACGATATTATTAAAACCTTAGTAACTGATATTGATCCTGATTCTCAAGTAAAAGCAGCAATGAATAGAATTAATGCGGCAGATAGAGAAAAAACAGCTGCACAATATGAAGGAGATGCACAACGTATTTTAATCGTAGAACGCGCAAAAGCAGAAGCAGAAAGCAAGCGTTTGCAAGGTAAGGGTATTGCAGATCAACGAAGAGAAATTGCTCGTGGTTTAGAAGAGTCTGTCGATGTATTAAACAAAGCGGGGATCAATTCCCAAGAAGCTTCTGCCTTAATTGTAATAACTCAACATTATGACACCTTACAGTCTATTGGTGCTGATACTAATAGTAATTTAATATTATTACCAAACAACCCTAATGCAGCTAGTACTATGTTAAACGATATGGTAACAAGTTTGGTTGCTGCAAATAAAATAAACGAAAGTTCAACAACAAGAAAAAAAGATTCATGATTGTAACGACAACAAATACATTAGATACCCACGAAATAAAACAATACCTAGGAATTGTTACTAGCGAAACTATAATTGGCGCAAATTTATTTAAGGATATATTTGCTGGTATTAGAAATATTGTTGGTGGTAGGTCTGGTTCGTACGAAAAAGTGTTGCGCGAAGCAAAGGATATTGCTTTAAAAGAAATGGAAGATCAGGCAATGCGCCTAGAGGCTGATGCCGTTATTGGTGTAGATTTAGATTATGAAACTGTAGGTTCTTCTGCGGCATGTTAATGGTAACAGCTTCTGGAACCGCCGTAAAGTTTTAAGATAACTTTATAAAATAAAAAAAACCAAAGATACTGTCTTCGGTTTTTTTATGTGTTTTTATAAACTACTTTTTTTCGTCTATTTTATCTTTATCTTCTTCCTTGGCTGCGTTTTTAAATTCTTTAATTCCGCTACCTAAGCCTTTCATTAATTCAGGAATTTTTCTACCTCCAAAAAGCAATAAAACAACCACAATAATTATTACTACTTGTGGCATTCCTATAAACAAAATCATATTATTTAAATTCATTGTTTCTAATTTTATAACAAAGATACAAAAAGCTTTTTATTAATTCTTTGCTTCAATGGTTCCGCCAAGAACTTTTTTTGTTTTTAATACTTCTGGGGTTCCTTTATAAAAAATAGTTCCGCCAAAACTAACTTTTGCATCTAGTGTTTCTCCAGAGCTTACTTCTCCTTTTCCCCCAAGAGCCGCTCTAATATAGGTTGTGTTTTCAACTTTTAAATTATAACCACGATACACACCACTATTATTAACTTCTATGGTTTGGTTTTTTGTGCTTCCTGTTAATTTAATAGCTCCTCCTGTAACAGCCTTAATTGTTAAGTATTGAACCTCTAGAACCATATTAATAAAGGCCATTTCTTGTGTTTTTATCTCTACTTTTTGTTGTTTAAACTCTTTTGCTGTAATAGAAGCGCCTTCATTAGCATCTATAATATCAATATCTTTAGAGTAATAAACAACAATTTTTACTTTACCGTTTGCTAGGGATTCCGGAAAAGGTAAATATAACTTTAAGATGTCTCTTGTGGTTTTTACATTGACTTTTTGTGCTTTCTCACCTGTAATCACAATTTCTTGTTTGTCTGATTTTATCAACTCTACATCAATACCGTTGTACACTTTAAGTGTTGTAAAATCTCCTACAGCTTTTTTAATAGTGTCTTGACTATAAATAGAAAAGATTGTAAACAAACTTACTAAAGTTAATAGCTTTTTCATTTTTTATCTTATTTATATCTCTATAAAGACATTTTTTTGTTTTTATTGTGACAAGATAGTTTATTCTTCTATCAAAGTAAAATCTAAATGTTTACGCTCTAAGTCTGTTTTTTTTACTTTTACCACAACTTCATCTCCTAATTGATAAATTTGTTTTGTAGATTGACCAATAATTGCATATTGTTTTTCATCAAATATAAAATAATCACTTTTTATATCTCTAATCCGAACCATTCCTTCACATTTGTTTTCTTTGATTTCTACATAAATTCCCCATTCTGTTACACCAGAAATAACACCTTCAAACTCCATGTCTTTATGATCTTGCATGTATTTTACTTGCATGTATTTAATAGAATCTCTTTCTGCTTTAGAGGCTAATTCTTCCATTTGAGAAGAATGTTTACATTTTTCTTTATAAATCTCCGCTTTCGGTGATTTTCCGCCATCTAAATAATATTGAAGTAATCTATGTGTCATCACATCCGGATAACGTCTTATAGGTGATGTAAAATGACTATAGTAATCAAAAGCCAAACCATAATGTCCAATATTTTGTGTGGTGTACTCTGCTTTACTCATGGTTCTAATCGCTAAGGTTTCCACCATATTAGATTCTGCTTTTCCATAAACATCAGAAAGTAATTTATTTAACGATTGTGAAATGGTTTCTTTCGTTTCTGTATTTAACGAATACCCAAACTTACTCACAATACCTTGTAAAGCATTTAATTTATCAATATTTGGCTCGTCGTGAACACGATAAATAAAAGTTTTTTTACTTGGTTTTCCTTTCTCTTGCCCGATAAATTCTGCTACTTTTCTATTTGCTAACAACATAAATTCTTCAATTAATTTATTAGCATCTTTTGCTTCTTTAAAGAAAACACCAACCGGATTTGCTTCTTCATCTAAATTAAACTTTACTTCTACTCTATCAAAAGAGATTGCACCATCCTGCATGCGCTTTTTCCGCATTTTTTTTGCCAATTCATCTAGCTTTAAAGTTGCTTCTACAATTTCTTTTGTTACGGTATATTCAATATCTGTGATAGAAATATCCGCAGGAATTGTACATTTTAAATATGAGATTCCTCCTCTTTCCTCGTTCGGAATAACAGTTTCTGAGTTGTCTTGTTTCTTGTTTCTTTCATCTTGATTTTGTTCTATTAAATATTGTGCTTCTTCATAAGCAAAGCGTTGATCTGAATAGGTAACTGTTCTACCAAACCATTCTTTAATAACTTGTGCTTTTTCATTGATTTCAAACACTGCAGAAAAGGTTAATTTTTCTTCATTAGGTCTTAAAGAACAAACTCTGTTTGATAACATTTCGGGTAGCATAGGTACTACTCTATCTACTAAATAAACCGAAGTTGCTCTATTATAAGCTTCATCATCTAAAATTGTTTTTTCTTGCAAATAATGCGACACGTCTGCAATATGAATTCCTATTTCATAATTTCCATTTTCCAATTTATTAAAAGATAAAGCATCATCAAAATCTTTTGCATCTTTCGGATCAATTGTAAAAGTTAAATCATTCCGCATATCTCTACGTTTTGCAATTTCTTCTTTTGTAATTTCTATTGGTAAATTTTCTGCTTCTGCTTCAACTTCTTTCGGAAACTCATACGGTAAACCATATTCCACTAAAATAGAATGCATTTCTGTATTATGATCTCCAGGTTTTCCTAAAACTTGTGTAATTTTCCCAAAAGGATTTTTGGAGTTAGATGGCCAATCTGTTAAAGTAGCAACTACTTTATCTCCGTCTTCTGCTCCATTTATTTTATTTTGCGAAACAAAAAGATCTGCATACATTTTATTGTCATCTGGAATTACAAAGCCAAAGTTTTTATTCAATTGTAAAACACCAACAAACTCTGTTTTTGCTCTTTCCAACACTTCTACAACATCTGCTTCTAATTTTTTACTTCCTCTTTTATTGTAGGTATACACTTTTACAGTGTCTTTATGTAGTGCTTTATTTAAATTGATAGACGGAATAAAGATATCATTTTCAAAATCATCACAAATAAAATATCCATTACCATTTGTTGTTATATCTAAGGTGCCAATATGGTATTTTCTATCTTGATTGATTGTAAATTTACCTCTATCAGTTTCTTTAATTTTTTTTGTTGCTGTTAATTCTGCTAATTTTTTTAAAATTTGAGTTTTTCCATCGGTATCAGAAATACCTATTTTTGATGCTATTTGCTTATAATTATAAGATTGATTTGCATCTTCATTTAATATTTTAAATATATTTTTGGTTAAATCTTTAATGATTCTACCTTTCTTTTTAAAAATTTTCTTCTTTTTAGACATATGTCTTTTTTATTGTTTTTATTGAGAACAAATTACATTATTAAAATTTGTTTTATTATGAATTTAAAGTTATGAATTCAAATTTTGTAATTTGCTTTTTTATTAATTTATTTTTTTATGAAAACGAATTGGTTTTTAATTGTGAATCCAACATCTGGAAACGGAAAATCTAAAAAAAATTGGAGAAAAATTTCAGATGAATTAAAAAAACAAAACATTATATTTTCGTTTGCTTTTACTGAATACTCTAAACATGAAGAAATATTAGTAGAAAATGCTATTAAAAAGGGTTTTACTAAAATAATTTCTGTTGGTGGAGATGGAACTTTACATCATGTTGTTAACGGAATTATAAAACAAAAATTAGTAGAAACTAACTCTATACAACTTGCTGTAATACCAATTGGTACTGGAAATGATTGGGTAAAAACCTATAACATTGGTACAAAGATAGAGAAATCTATTGCAATAATTAGTAAAGAAAAAACAATACTACAAGATATTGGTAGATTAGAAACAGAAAATAATATTATTACTTACTTTACAAATGTAGCAGGAATAGGATATGATGGCTATGTAGCTAGTAAATTTAAAAAATTAAAAAAATTTGGTGGAATAGCATATTTATTAAGTGGTTTGTATGGTTTATTTTTTTATAAAAAAACAAAATTAATTATTAAAATAAACAATCAACTACTTAAAGAAAAATGTTTGATGGTTGTTTTTGGTATTTGTAAATTTTCTGGAGGAGGAATGCAGTTTACAAAAGATGTAAATACTTCGGATGGTTTATTAGATATAACAATAGCAAAGAATTTAACTATAATTGATATGATTTTAAACTTACCAAAATTATACAATGGACAAATTGTACATCATAAAAAAGTGGAAACTTACAAAACAACTTCTTTGAAAATTACTCCTTTTTTAAAATCAGAAAAACCTTTTATTCAAGCAGATGGAGAGTTAATTAATAATGGATCTATCTCTGTATCAATACTTAAAAAAGCAATTCAATTTATAATCCCTTAAAAAAAAGTTAAAGAAATCTTAATTTTATTGTAACACTTTTTTAAATTATACGTCTTTATAGTGTAAGAAGTTTAAAAAAATGAAACAAATTCATAAAATAATAGCACTATTTAGCATGATATTTATCATTGGTATATTTATAACTGTTGTAAATATAAACGCTCCTTTAAATATAAATACTTCTCCAGAATCTGTAAAAATTCAAAAAGACTCTTTATCTTTTAAAAAATTAGACAACAAGACTATTTAATATTTTTAGTTATCAACATATTATATAATTACATTATTCTTCTTTACTTAATTTTAAAAATAATAATGTTAATGATATACTGTTAATAGATACAATACTTTTCTAAGTATTTTTTTTAGTATATCACTTATTAAATTCAATTAACAACTTCCTATATTTTTAAAAGCTTAATAATCAATTAAATTTTTACTTTATTAACAATTTTAATAAACAGTTATATATAGATTTTATTAATTACTTATTATATTTTAAATGTAAGTAAACTGTAAATAGTTTGTTGATAAATTGCTATTATTAAATAAAAAAAAAATTTGGTAATGTTATTTATCTTCTTGTATTGTAAAAATTATTACAATAATCAAAAAAAGTTTTAAAAAAATAAAAATATTTCTTAACATTTAGATAATATACCTAAAACTCTTATTTTTAAAAGGTTATTAAAAACTATTAAAAAATAACTGTTGATAACCATCTTTATACTTATTTTTGTTTACTTAATAACATTAAAAACAACATATTATGATAATTGCAATAGGGAATGATCACGCAGGTACAGAATATAAATTTGAAATTTTAAAAAAATTAGACGCTGCGGGTTATACCGTTTTAAATTTTGGAACAGATACTAATGATTCTATGGATTATCCTGATGCAATTCATCCAACCGCAGAAGCTGTTGAAAAAGGAAAAGCAGAATTAGGAATTATTCTTTGTGGAAGTGGAAATGGTGCTCAAATGACCGCAAATAAACACCAAGGTGTAAGAGCTGCTTTATGTTGGAATAATGAATTAGTTGCTTTAACACGTCAACATAATAATGCAAATATTTTAACCATTCCTGCACGTTTTGTTTCTTTACAACAAGCACTTGGTTTTGTAGATATTTTTTTAAATACAGCTTTTGAAGGTGGTCGTCATGCAAACAGAGTAGATAAAATTTCTTGTTGTTAGTATGGAGTTTTTTATTAAAGAGTTTAACCAATTATCTTTAGAACAGTTGTATCGTATTTTACAATTACGATCAGAAATTTTTGTAGTAGAACAAAACTGTGTGTATCAAGATTTAGATTATAAAGATCAAAAATCATTGCACGTTTTTGGTGTAAAAAAAGATAAAATTATTGCATATACACGTATTTTTAAACCAGGAGATTATTTTAAAGAAGCAAGTATTGGTAGGGTAGTAGTTGATAAAAAAGAAAGAGAAAATCAGTATGGACATGATTTAATGAAAGCTTCTATTAAAGCAGTTCAAGACAAATTTTCAACCTCAGAAATAACAATTTCTGCTCAAGTATATTTAAAAAAATTCTACGAATCTCACGGGTTTCATAAAGTAGGAGAGGAGTATTTAGAAGACGGAATTCCGCATATAGAAATGCTTAGAAAATAAAATTATTTTTTTTCTTCCTTTTTTGTCATTTTGTAAATTAAATAACCAAAACCTACCAAAAAATGGAAGATGATTACTGCAGCTACAATATATAAAGTTGTGTTTGATTTATTCATTCCATAAAAATAAGTAGAACTTTTTTGTTTTTATGTGCTATAAGTTACATTAATTGATGAACCTTTTTTACACCACCAAGTTTTAAATCATGTAAATAAATAGTTCCGATTCGTATTCTAATTAAATGTAAAGTAGGAAAACCTACTACCGCTGTCATTTTACGAACTTGTCTAAACTTACCTTCAATAATTGTAATTGAAATCCAACTAGTTGGTCCATGTCTTTCATCACGTAATTTTTGGGTTCTGTTTGGAAAGTTAGGAGGAGAAATAAGAACAGCATCACAACGTTTTGTGGTATATTTTTTTCCTTCAACACTAATTTCTACTCCATTTTTAAGGAGATTAATTTCTTTTTGAGTATTAATTCCATCCACTTGAACATAATATTCTTTTGCTACTTTTTTACTTCTTATATGTTCACTTACTTTTCCGTCTGTTGTTAACAATAACAAGCCTTCAGAGTTTACATCTAATCTTCCAATTGCCATAGTTCCTTCTGGAAAGTCATACAATTCACCTAACATCTTTTTCTTTCTCTTTGTTTGATTATTGACAAACTGAGAGAGATAACCATATGGTTTATGTAGAATAAAATGTTGGTGAGTTTTCATATAAAAAAGGACACAACAATATTACCAAAATGTAGCTTATTTTTTTTAGGAAAACTCAAACAGAATTTTGTAACTTAGTCGTTCTTATTTTAAAAAATTTATAACAGAAAATATATGTCAGCAGAAAAAGAAAAAACAGCAAAATTAAAAGCATTACAATTAACCTTGGATAAGATGGATAAAGCTTATGGAAAAGGAGCTGTAATGAAAATGGGTGATAGTAAGGTAGAAGATGTAGAAGCAATTTCTTCAGGTTCTTTAGGGTTGGATTTAGCCTTAGGAGTAGGAGGATACCCAAGAGGAAGAGTTATTGAAATTTACGGACCAGAATCTTCAGGTAAAACAACCTTAACTTTGCATGCAATTGCAGAAGCACAAAAGGCAGGAGGCATAGCAGCATTTATTGATGCAGAACATGCTTTTGATCGTTTTTATGCAGAAAATTTAGGGGTAGATATAGAAAACCTAATCATTTCTCAACCAGATTATGGAGAACAAGCATTAGAAATAGCAGATAATTTAATTAGTTCTGGTGCTATTGATATTGTGGTGATTGATTCTGTTGCAGCATTGACACCAAAATCTGAAATTGAAGGAGAAATGGGAGATTCTAAAATGGGTTTACACGCTCGTTTGATGTCTCAAGCTTTACGTAAATTAACAGGTACAATTAGTAAAACAAAATGTACGGTTATTTTTATCAATCAATTAAGAGAAAAAATAGGTGTAATGTTCGGAAACCCAGAAACAACTACTGGTGGAAACGCATTAAAATTTTATGCTTCGGTTCGTTTAGATATCCGTAGAAGAACACAGATAAAAGAAGGAGATCGTGTTATTGGAAACAGCACAAAAGTAAAAGTGGTGAAGAATAAAGTTGCGCCACCATTTCAAGTGGCAGAGTTTGATATCATGTATGGTCAAGGAATTTCTAAGGTTGGAGAAGTACTAGATATCGGAGTTGAGTTAGGAATTATTAACAAAAGTGGATCTTGGTTTAGTTATGGTGAAACAAAATTAGGACAAGGAAGAGATGCTGTAAAATCATTGATAAAAGACAACCCAGAGCTTGCTGAAGAATTAGAAACAAAAATTAAAGAAGCAATCAACAACCAAGATTAAGTGTTTTTAAAAGTTCTACTTAATAGTAAAGCTATTTCAATTTATTGAAATAGCTTTTTTATGTTTACAACATGATAAAAATTTCAACCCACCTTTTTTTAGAGCCTATTAAAACGTCAGATGATAAGGTGTTATACTCATTAATGAAAGAAATTTATCCTCCTGCCTATTCTCATTTTTGGACTGATAACGGAGATTGGTATGTAAATTTAAACTATTCAAAAGAGACTATTTTAAAAGAGCTGTCAAATAAACAGGCTGAATATTATTTTATTCTTTTTAAAAAAGAAGTTGTTGGTGTTTTTAGAATTATTTGGAATGAAAAACTAAAAGGTTTGTCGGTAACAAAACAAGTTAAGCTGCATCGTATTTATTTACATCCAAAAACACAAGGAAAAGGAATAGGAACAACGCTGCTTACTTGGTTAGAGTCAAAAGCGAAAGAAAAAGGATATACTAGTATTTGGCTAGACGCCATGGATGAAAAACCGAAAGCTTTCGAGTTTTATAAAAAATTAGGTTTCAAATATTATTCTCATACTTTTCTCCCTTTTGAATTATTACATAAAGAAGTGAGAAAAATGAGTCAGGTTTATAAAATAATCTAAAACTATTCTTTAGATAGTATTTTCACTAACCATAAAATTAAATAAGCTCCAATACCAAAACCAGCAAACAGAACAAGTAATACAAATAATATTCTAATGTTTTTTGCTGTAAAATTTGTTTTGGTACTGAACCACTCACATACTCCTAAAATCATTTTTTTAAATTAATAATAATAACCTTTTAAAGATTATTCTTTAAAAGGTGGTATTTGAACAACCAATCGCTCAATTTCTTTGACAACTTCTAACCTACTTTTTGATGTAAATTCGAAGTATAAATTTTCCCAATCACCCTCATAATCTATTTTTTTCGTTTTTGGATTTTCAACTTTTTTTAAATTAATAACCCTAAGGTAAAAACACCTATTTATATCATTTTCTGGCCTAAAATCTAGATCGATAGCTCTCATCGTGTTGTAATTACTTAAGTGCAACAAAGAACTAGCATCTAAATAATGCATGGTTTTTTCAGAAGGATCTACCTCATAGAAAAGATTCCATTCTACATTCCACCCAGAAGTTATGCGTAAAGGCTGTAAATCAAACTCTTTCATCATTAAACTCCAGTACTACCAAACCCGCTAGAACCACGTTCTGTTTCGTTTAAAACGTCAACTTCGTTCCACTGTACACGCTCGTGTTTTGCTATGATAAGTTGAGCAATACGCTCTCCGTCTTTAATTACAAAATCATCATTAGAGAGATTCACTAAAATAACACCAATTTCTCCACGATAATCAGCATCAACAGTTCCTGGAGAATTTAAAACAGTAATTCCCTTTTTTGCAGCCAAACCACTTCTTGGTCTTACTTGTGCTTCAAACCCAATAGGTAATGCAATAAACAACCCTGTTTTTACAATGGTTCTTTCTAGTGGTTTTAAGATAATTTCTTCTTCAATATTTGCACGCAAATCCATCCCTGCAGAACCCTCGGTTTCATAAGCAGGTGTTTGGTGTTTTGATGCATTGATTATTTTTACGTTCATAAATTAGTGTTTCAAAAATTGTTTTATGGTTGATTTTTCTAGTAAATAGACACCGCCAAAGTAACTAAAAATTGCTAAGAATGAAAACCAACTATTTCCTCTAAACAAACTAAAAGAAACCCAACAAAGCAGTATTGTAAAAAAGAGATAAAAAAGAACTTTTTTTAATTGATAAGGAACTGGATATTGTTTTTTACCCACGAGATAAGAAATGGTCATCATAAATCCGTATGTAATTAGAGTTGCCCAAGCAGAAGCCATAAAACCAATTATAGGAATCATAATAATGTTAAATAAGATTGTAATTACAGCTCCTAAAACAGAAAAATACATTCCGTATTTCGTTTTATCAGTTAATTTATACCAAATAGACAAGTTGTTATAAATCCCTAAAAATAAATTAGCTAATAAAATAATAGGTACAATTTGTAAAGCTTCAAAGTATTCTGGTTTTCCTAATAAAATTTTAGCAAAAAAATCAATAAAAACAACAACAATTAACATAAACAAAGCCCCTAAAATAGTAAACCATGTTAGTATTTTAGCATAGGTTTCTTTAGCGTTTTTTTTGTCTGCTTGATTAAAGAAAAAAGGTTCTACTCCTAAACGAAAAGCCATAATGTATAACATCATAAACACCCCTAATTTATAACAAGCGGCGTAAATCCCCATTTGTGTTTCTCCAATTAAATCTCCCAATAAAAGTTTGTCTAAATTTTCGTTGGTAACAAACGCAAGGCTTCCAACCATTATAGGTAAACTATATCGCAGCATTTTTTTTAAGAGCTGAAAATCAAAATCAATTTTAAATTTAAAAATGATCGGAAACAAGAATAAAAATGTTGTAGCGCTTGCAATAGTTCCAGCAACAAAAATATGCATCACTTTAGGGTATGCGTTGTAATATTCAATAATAAAACTAGGCAAGGAAATATTTTGATGTATTGCGTAAGGCACAAACCATAAAAAGAATACATTTAATAACGCAAAAATTAAAATATTTAAAATTTTATAAGCAGTAAAGCGAATCGGTTTATTGGCAACACGTAAATAGGCATAGGGAATTACAACAAATGTGTCTAGAGTAATTGTCCACATTAATAATTTAAAAAACAACGGATTTTTAAAACCAAAGAAAACTAAAAGCGTCTGGCTAAAAAACAAAGAGGTTATTAAAAACAACAAACTTGTAACAAACAAACTAATAAAAGAAGTAGAGAGTATTTTTCCCTTTTCTTTTTCTTTCGAAAAAAAGCGAAAAAAAGCAGTTTCCAGTCCGTAAGTTAATAAAGCATTAAAATAAGCCGCATACACATAATAATCTGTGTTAACAGCATATTTATCTGCCTCTAAAGTAGAGGTGTGTAGTTTTACTAAAAAAATATTTATTGCTCTTGGCAAAACTGCCGCAATACCATAAATAATTGTGTCTTTAAAAAATCGTTTTAAACTACTCAAAAGAAAAAGTCTTGTACAAATATAATAATTACCGCAAGTTTTGTGCGATAGAACTTTGTTTTATTACATTTGAGCTCTTTAATGAATGTAAATATGAATTCAAACCCTAAAATAGTCGTTTTTGGAGGAGGAAGTTGGGCAACCGCGATTGTAAAAATGCTAACCGAAAACTTAGACAGAGTTGGTTGGTATATGAGAAGCGCTTATGCAATTGAGCACATTAAAAAGAACAATAATAACCCAAATTATTTAAGTTCTGCAGAGCTAAAACCAGAGAAATTAGACCTTTCTAACGATATAAATTACTTTGTAAACAATTATGATGTTTTAATTTTTGTTATACCTTCTGCATTTTTAAAAACCGAACTAGATAAAATAACCACATCCTTAGAAGGAAAAATAATCTTTTCTGCGATTAAAGGAATCGTTCCAGAAACAGGATTAATTATTGGAGAGCATTTTCATGAAACGTATAAAATTCCTTTGGAAAATATAGGAGTGATAACCGGACCATGTCATGCAGAGGAAGTTGCAATGGAACGTTTGTCCTATTTAACATTAGCGTGTCAAGATCAAGAAAAGGCAAAAATGTTAAGCAAGTTTATTGAAAGCAGCTACATAAAAACGAAAATTTCTGATGACATAATAGGTACAGAATATGCAGCAATGTTAAAAAACATATACGCTATTGCAGCAGGAATTGCACATGGCTTAGGGTATGGAGACAATTTTCAATCGGTATTAATGAGCAATGCAATTAGAGAAATGAAGCGCTTTATTAAAAAAGTTCACAAAATGAAGCGAAATATTAATAACTCAGCCTATTTAGGAGACTTATTAGTAACAGGTTATTCGACATTTAGTAGAAATAGATTGTTTGGAAACATGATTGGCAAAGGATATACTGTTAAATCTGCTATGATGGAAATGAGTATGGTTGCAGAAGGATACTATGCAACAAAAAGTGCATATGAAATCAACGAAAAAAACGGTGCAAAAACACCAATAATCGACGCGGTTTTTAATGTCTTATACAACGGAAAAGAAGCAAAAGATCAGTTTGAAAAACTAACTCATAAATTAAATTAGTTGTTTACATTTAATAACTAAAAAACCATCTTGTTAGTTTAATCTCCTAACCAACCAATTGCTTCTGAAAACCAACACCATTTTTAAACAAGCCAGAGTTTAAAGAATTGAGCGCTGCTATTTTATCGTTGCTATTTACTAAAAGAGAAATATTGTAATTGCTACCACCATAAGAAATCATTCTAATAGGAATATCTTTTAAAGAGTTAACAACTTGCGCACATACCCCCTCACTATTTTGAGAAAAATCTCCCGCAACACAAATTATACTTAAATTGTTTTCTACCTCTACTTTTCCGTAGTTTTCTAATTCTGAAACAATTGAGGTAATTTTAGAACAATTATCTATTGTCAATGAAACCGCAACTTCTGATGTTGTAATCATATCAATGGCTGTTTGATTATTTTCAAAGACCTCAAAAACCTTTTTAAGAAATCCATAAGCCATCAACATGCGGTATGATTTTATTTTAATTGCTGTAATTCCGTTTTTGGCCGCAATTGCTGTAATCCCTTTATTTACCGTTTTATTTTTAATAATTGTTCCTTCAGAAAAAGGGCTAAACGTATTTTTTAACAACACAGGAATGTTGTTTTCTTTTGCAGGAATTAAACTCTGTGGATGTAATATTTTTGCCCCAAAATAAGCCAGCTCTGCAGCTTCATCAAAAGAGATTTCTCTTATAGAAAAAGTGTTTTCTACAAACCGAGGATCGTTATTATGCATTCCATTAATATCTGTCCAAATTTGAATTTCAACTGCATCTATTGCGGCACCAATTAATGAAGCCGTATAATCACTTCCTCCTCGCTTTAAATTATCAATTGCCCCATTATTGTTTCTACAAATAAAACCTTGCGTAATCCAAGTATTACCTGCTTGGTTTTTGTTAATAATTGGACAGAGTTTTTCTTTTATTTTTGAAACAACAGGCTCACCTTCTTCATCAACAATCATAAAATCAAGAGCAGAAATCAAGGAAGAAGAAAGGTTAGACTCTTCTAAAAACAATTGCACTAGGTTCGTAGATAAAACCTCTCCTTGTGCAACAATGCTGTTTTCTAAATTTACAGCCCCGCCTGACAAGCTTTTAAGATCATTAAACTTCTCTAAAACAAACTTTAACGCTTTGTTTTTATAGTGGTTGGTTGCAAACAACTCTGATATTATAAGTAGATATTCTTTTTCTAAAAGCTTTATTAATTCTAAACGTTCAATTAATTGATTGTTCTTAATTGCTTTCGCAATCGCTAATAACGAATTGGTTGTGCCAGAAACAGCAGACAGTACAACAATTTTTGAGGCCCTGTTTCTTGAAATTATTTCAACAACTTTTTTAATGTTTTTTGCACTCCCAACAGAAGTTCCTCCAAATTTTAAAACAATCATTTAGTTCTTTTTTGAACAAAAAAACAACGAAACACAAACAACAACAAATTTATTTAATATATTTACATATTATAACAGAGTGTTTAAAATTAAACAAAATGAAAACAATCCAAGAAGCTGTAGAAAGCACAATACGTAAAACACCTTTTATTGAAGAGGCGCTGAATGAAAAGCTAATTAATGTATCTTCTTTAGCTAGAATTATTTTACCAGAAGTTTCTGAATTATTAAAAAAAGAAATAAAAATAGGGGCTGTAATGATGGCAATAAATCGCTTATCACCAGCAAACGAATTACGCATTAGAAGAAACATAAAAAAACTAGCTTCAAATTTAGGAGACTTTATTGTTCGGTCAGATTTATGTGATTTTACGTTTAAAAACACCCCTTCTTTATTAAAAGAAATTGCGAAACTGTTAAGCAAAGCATCAGACAATAATGATTATTTTTTAACGGTTTCTCAAGGAATTTTTGAAAGTAATATTGTAATAAGTAAAAATCTTCAGCAGTATGTAGTGGATATTTTTAAAAACGAAACACTCATTCATAGTGTTTTAGACTTGGCTTCAATTACTATTAAATTACCAAAAGACAATTTAGATCAATCAGGTGTTTATTACTTTATTTTAAAGCAGTTAGCTTGGGCAAATATTCCGTTACAAGAAATCATTTCTACAACCCATGAAATGACCATTGTGGTAAAAGAAGAAGACGTTAACGAAACGTTTGCTATTTTAATGGATTTAAAGTTGAATTAACGTTGTGCAAAAAGTAAAAAAAGATCCTTACGCGGCTTTGCGGATTAAAGAATTCAATATTTTTTTAATCATAAGGTTTGTGTTGATTTTTGGTTGGTCAATGCAGTTTATCATTATAGAATGGCAAGTTTATAGTATAACCAAAAACCCTTTATCATTAGGAATGATAGGACTTATGGAAGTGATACCGGCTGTTTCAATGGCGTTGTTTGCGGGCCATATTGTAGATCAAAAAGAAAAACGAAATTTATTTGCGTTATGTATTGGGTTGTTTTCAATAATAAGCCTAGGATTGTTTCTATTGACATGGCCAACAATTGTTTCAGATTGGTCAACAAAAACAGTTTTATACTCCATTTATGGGTTGGTTTTTTTTGGTGGATTTTTACGAGCTTTTTTTAGTCCAACAGTATTTTCATTAATAGCCTTAATAGTCCCTAAAAAATTATATCCAAACGCGGCAACATGGAGCAGTTCTACCTGGCAAATGGCCTCTGTTTTAGGGCCGGCTTTTGCAGGTTTTTCTATTTTATGGATTGGAGTCCATTGGTCATTGTCTATTGTTTTTTTCCTCGTTATCTTTTCTTTTGGGTTGGTTTTTTTAATTAGAAAAAAACCCATATTAAATCCCAAAATTGGAGAACCTATTTTTCAAAGCTTAAAAGAAGGAATTCAATTTGTGTATAAAACAAAAGCAATTTTTGGAGCGATTACGCTAGATATGGTTTCGGTTTTGTTTGGAGGAGCAGTTGCCTTATTGCCTATTTATGCACAAGATATTTTAAAAGTTGGCCCACAAGGATTTGGTGCTTTAAGAGCGGCCCCTGCAATTGGCGCATTCTTAATAATGTTTATTACGGCTTATATTCCAATTAGTAAAAACGCAGGAAAAAAACTGCTTTTTGCAATCTTTGGTTTTGGGGTTTGTATTATCGTCTTTGGGTTGTCAACAATATTTTGGGTTTCATTGCTTGCACTATTTTTTAGCGGAGTTACAGACGGAATTTCTATGGTAATTAGGCAAACAATTTTACAATTGAAAACACCAGATCACATGAGAGGAAGAGTTTCATCCGTAAACTCTATGTTTGTGGGTTCATCAAACGAACTTGGTGCTTTTGAAAGTGGTTTTACAGCGAAATTAATGGGAACCGTAACAGCGGTTGTTTTTGGAGGAACAATGACTTTAATAACGGTTATTACCACAGGTATTGTTTCACCTTCTTTCATAGCACTGGATTTAAGGAAAGATTTAGAAGAACACGAAAAAGAAGAGTCGCTAATTTAAAATATGTGTTGCCAAACCATCAATACTTGTTTGGTTTTTTGCCTCCCAATAGTCTTTAATTCCGTCTTTGCCTTTTTTAGCCGCCCAATCATTTAATTCTTCTCGCTCTCCTTTATATTCAAAAAACGGAATAGACATTCCACAAGAAGTTTGCACAGATTCTATTGCAATATCAAAAATTTGCCTTGTTCCAGGGGTTTCTGGAAATAACGAAATAACTTCGTTCCAATTAGGATCTGTTTCTTTGATTTCCTTTCCTTTTCCATACAAACGTAAAATATTTGGAGCACCTTCAAAAGAACAAAACATGATGGTTATTCTGTTTTTTTCTAATAAATGTGCCGCTGTTTCATTTCCGCTTCCAGTAACATTTAACCACAAAACACGGTTTTCATTCATCACTCTAAAAGAATCCATTCCCTTAGGAGATATATTTATTCTTCCGTTTTCTGGAGCAGTTGCTACAAAAAACACCTTTTGTTTTTCAATAAATTGCTGAACTCTTTTAGTAATTGAGGTATAAAACTTTGCCATTGTACAATTAGGATTAGATAATAAAAATAGGAATAAACTTCAAAAGAACATAGATTTTGTTTTAATTAGTATCTTTAAAAAAAAATTAATAAAAACAGTTTTTATGGAGTATGGTTTTCTTTCGGTAATTCCACCGATTGTTGCAATTATTTTAGCACTAAGAACAAAGCAAGTTTATATTGCTTTGTTATTCGGAATTTGGTTTTCTTGGTTAATTATCAAAGGATGGAATCCGTTAGACGGCACATTGGCAATGATAGAAGGAATGGTTGATGTTTTTCAAGATAAAGGAAGTACAAGAACCATTATGTTTAGTGCTTTAGTTGGAGCATTATTAATATTCATTCAGTTTTCAAGAGGTGTTGAAGGTTTTATCAATATTTTAAATAAACTAATTGTAAAATTAGAGAAAAAACAAGCAGGTTATAGTAGGGTAATGATCCAGGTAATTGCAATGATTACAGGATTGTTGTTGTTTGTAGAAACAAGCATTAGCTCATTAACGGTTGGGACTTTATACAGACCGGTTTTTGATAAATTAAAAATACCAAGAGAAAAATTAGCTTATATAGCAGATTCAAGTTCAGCACCAGCATCCATATTAATTCCGTTTAATGCTTGGGGAGCTTTTATCATGGGATTATTACTAACACAAGGAATAGACAAACCATTTTCTGTAATGATGTTTTCCATCAAGTATAACTTTTATCCAATATTGGCAATTGCTATTGTTTTTATAGTAATTCTTACCAAAAAAGATTGGGGCGCTATGAAAAAAGCAGAACAGAGAACTAAAGAAACGGGCTTGTTAATGAACGAAGGTTCAAAACCCATGGTTTCTGATGCAGTTACCTCTTTTCCGCCAAAAGAAGGAATCAAAGCCAAAGCATACAATATGATTGTGCCATTATTAGTAATGGTTTTAATGATGCCCATCAACTTAATTTTTACCGGATGGAGTAGTGTAGAATCATCTACTTCGGTTTTTAACCATGCTTCTCAAGCAATTGGTCAAGGCTCAGGTTCATCTTCTGTTTTATACGCGGTTATTACTTCTTTATTAGTAGCCATGATTATGTATTTCATTCAAGGAATTATGAAACCAAAAGAAGCAGTTGATTTAACCTTAAAAGGAATTAGTGAGTTGATGCCATTAGCATTATTAATGTTATTAGCATTTGCTATTGGAAATGCATGTAAAGAGTTAGAAACAGGGGTATATGTAGCCAACGCAACCAAAGAATGGTTATCGCCAGAATTATTGCCAGCAGTTGTTTTTGTTATTAGTTCGTTCATTGCATTTTCTACAGGAACCTCTTGGGGAACATTTGCTATTATGATGGCCATTTCAATTCCGATGGCAAATATTCACGGAGCTGATATTACTATAGTAGTTGCAGCAACACTAGGTGGAGGAATTTTTGGAGACCATTGTTCACCAATTTCAGACACTTCCATTATTTCGTCTATGGCCTCTGCAAGTGACCATATAGACCACGTAAAAACACAAATGCCTTATGCCTTGGTTGGTGGTGTAATTACTACGTTGATGTATTTGGCGATTGGATTTTTGGGATAATTAAAATAAACGATTAATAATAATTAAATATTCTATATGCCGAAAGGCTAAAAAAAGAACATGGTGAAAAAAATAGGATTAATATTGGTAGTAGTAAGTACTTGTTTTTATTCTTGTACCCAAAGTATTGATAAGATTATCAATGCAAAAGAGGTAGAACGCATAGAAAAAACATTGTCTTCTGATGCTATGGAGGGTCGAAGAACGTTTACCCCAGGAATTGACAAAGCGGCAGATTTTATTGCAGCAGATTTTAAAAGTAGTGGCTTAGCTTTTTTTGGTGACAACGACTCTTATTTCCAACACATTAAAATGTTGAAGGCAACAACAAAAGAAATTAGTGGAAAGTTTGGAAACGAATCATTACATACAAACAATGTTGTTGCAAACACAACCTCAGCAGAAATCAATATAGAATCACTAAAAGACTTCAATGTTGTAGTGATTAATAAAGAAGACAACTTTTTTCAAAAGGCTTTTCCATTAACCAGAAAAGCAGAAAATATTATTGTTTTAATTGATGAAGCTCACAAAAAGAATTTCGAAAGAATGCCAAGATTGGTGGGTAGAGCAAAATTTCCATCAAAATTTTCTCAAGTATTTATTTTGGCTAAAAACTTAAAAGCGACTTCTATAAAACTAACTATCAAAAACACCATTACAGAACAAAAATTAAAGAATGTTGTTGGTGTGATTCCAGGTAAAAGCAAAAAAGATGAATATGTAGTATTTGGTGCTCATTATGATCATTTGGGTATTGGAAAACCAGATAAAAACAAAGACAGTATTTACAATGGAGCCAACGATGATGCTGCCGGAACGACTGCGGTTATGATGTTGGCAAAATATTTTAACAAAATCAAATACAACGAAAGAACTTTAATTTTTGTTGCTTTTACTGCAGAGGAAATTGGAGGTTTTGGAAGTCGCTATTTTAGTCAACAATTAAATCCAGACAAAGTAATGGCAATGTTTAATATAGAAATGATTGGAACCGATAGTAAGTGGGGAGCAAACAGTGCGTATATTACGGGCTACGAAAGAAGTGATATGGGAGCAATACTTCAAAAAAACCTAACGGGATCGAAATTTCGTTTTGAACCAGACCCATATCCAAAACAAAATTTATTTTATCGTAGCGATAATGCAACATTAGCAGAATTAGGCGTGCCCGCACATACCATTTCAACATCTAAAATGGATGAAAAGCCAAATGATGAACCAAATTACCACAAACAAAGTGACGAAATAGGTACGTTAGATATGAATAATATGTCAGAGATTATCAAAGCAATAGCGATTAGTAGTAAAACAATTATTAGTGGAGTAGATACTCCAACGAGAGTTACACTTCCTAAAAGATAAGAATTTTCAGGTTTATTTTTTCCTGACATTATAAAATACTCGGATTGATAAAGTGTGAATAAAGTCACGTTGTCAGTTCGAGTGTTTTTTATTAAAACCAAGTGGAAATAAAAAATGTATCGAGAACAACAGCTACTCAGCTAAAATCCCGCGTTTTTTTAACTCAGGAATCATGCGCAAAGCACCTTCTTTAACGGTGTTTTTTTCAAAAAGAAACGTTTTTTCTTGTAGGGTGTTGCCTTCAAAAAAAGTAACATGAAAACGATTGTGAAGTTTGAATAATTCTGGCTGAATAAACTCTACTTTAGCAAAAGAATGTGCTGGAAGTTTGTCTATTTTCTTACGCAAAATTGATGTGGCTTTTGTGTCGTTAAACCCTTGAGAAACAATGACCACCAATTCTAAATCAATATCTTTTTTGTTGATGATGTACACATTCCAATCGTCTGTTTTATATTCATCGTTGAATTCATACACAACAGCGATTTCTACATTGGTAACTTCAGGAATTTGAATGTCTTTTTTCATTTGTGTTGGAACTTGTTTTAAGTTCGTCATTACGAGGAAGAATGACGAAGTAATCTGCTTAAAATACGAAGATTGCTTCGTAAACCTGTCTGCTGAAAGGCAGGCTTGCAATGACAGATTATTAGATCACTGATTTAAACTGCTCTAAGAAACGCTTGTCATTTTCGTAAAACATTCTAATATCAGGAATTTGATATAACAACATGGCAATACGCTCAATTCCCATTCCGAACGCATATCCAGAATATTTAGTTGGATCAATATTTGCGTTTTTTAACACATTAGGATCTACCATTCCGCAACCCATAATTTCTAACCAACCCGTACCTTTGGTAATTCTGTAATCAGTTTCAGTTTCTAATCCCCAATAAATATCTACTTCTGCGCTTGGCTCCGTAAATGGAAAATAAGACGGGCGCAAACGAATTTTTGATTTACCAAACATCTCTTTTGTAAAATACAACAACGTTTGTTTTAAATCGGCAAAAGAAACATCCGTATCAATATACAAACCTTCTACTTGATGAAAAATACAATGTGCTCTGGCAGAAATGTCTTCGTTTCTAAAAACTCTTCCCGGAGAAATGGTTCTAATAGGAGGCGTATTGTTTTCCATGTATCTCACCTGCACAGAAGAAGTGTGTGTTCTTAATAAGATATCTGGATTTTGTTCAATAAAAAAAGTATCCTGCATGTCTCTTGCTGGATGGTATTCAGGTAGGTTTAATGCCGTAAAATTGTGCCAGTCATCTTCAATTTCTGGACCTTCAGAAACGGTAAAACCAATTCTATTAAACACCTCAATTATTTGGTTTTTCACTAAAGAAATTGGATGACGAGAACCTAACTCTATAGGCTCAGACGGGCGAGATAAATCGCCATAGATATTTTTTTCTTCAGCAGAATCATCTAAGCTGTCGTTTAATTCGATAACCTTTTCTTCAGCAGCTTTTTTCAGGGTATTTAACGCCTGTCCAAAATCCTTTCGCAATGCGGCATCTACATTTTTAAACTCAGCAAACAACTCTTTTAAAAAACCCTTGCTTCCTAAATATTTTATTCTAAACGCTTCAACCTCTTCTTTAGTAGCTGCTTTAAACGTTTTTACATCACCAATCAGTTCTTTTACTTTATCTAACATTTTAATTTCCCAAATAGTAAGATGCAAATTTATGATTTTTAAATCAATTAAACTCTAGGTTTTATAAAGAGTTCAAGACGATCAAAAAAGACTTTATAAAAAGGCTAAAATAATAGCCGGTTTTGAATTTAAAGATTTGAAAAATAGTTATCTTTGCAGGGTTAAAATATTAATTTCATAAAAAATAGATTTTAAAACTATGGAATCTAAAATAAATGCTTTTATGGATTACGTAAAACAACGTAATTCTAATGAACCAGAATTTTTACAAGCTGTATACGAAGTTGCAGAAACTGTAATTCCGTTTATAGAAAACAATCCTAAATATCAAGGAAAAAAATTGTTAGAAAGAATGGTTGAACCTGAAAGAACTATCTTATTTAGAGTTCCTTGGGTTGATGACAGCGGAGAAACACAAGTTAACAGAGGGTATAGAGTTGAGTTTAACTCAGCAATAGGACCTTACAAAGGAGGTTTGCGTTTTCACCCATCAGTAAACTTATCAATTTTAAAGTTTTTAGGATTTGAACAAGTATTTAAAAACTCTTTAACAACTTTGCCAATGGGTGGAGGAAAAGGAGGATCTGACTTTAATCCAAAAGGAAAATCAGACAGAGAAGTAATGGCTTTTTGTCAAGCGTTTATGTCAGAATTATTCCGTCATATTGGTGCAAATACAGATGTACCTGCTGGAGATATAGGTGTTGGAGGAAGAGAAATCGGATTTATGTTCGGTCAATATAAAAAATTACGCAACGAGTTTGTAGGTGTTTTAACAGGAAAGGGTGCTTCTTGGGGAGGTTCTTTAATTAGACCAGAAGCAACAGGGTATGGAGATGTATACTTTGCTGAAAACATGTTAAAAACAAAAGGAGATTCTTTTAAAGGAAAAACAGTTGTGGTTTCTGGATCTGGAAATGTTGCACAATATGCAACAGAAAAAGCAACTCAATTAGGTGCAAAAGTAGTAACCATGTCAGATTCTTCTGGATATATTTATGATGCTGAAGGTATCAATGCTGAGAAATTAGCATATGTTATGGAGATTAAAAATGTTCGTAGAGGAAGAATTAACGAGTATACAGAGAAATATCCAAATGCAAAATTCTTTGCAGGAGAGAGACCTTGGTCTGTAAAAGCAGATGTAGCTTTACCTTGTGCAACTCAAAACGAGTTAAACGGAGAAGAGGCTAAAACATTACTTGCTAACGGATGTATTTGTGTTGCAGAAGGAGCAAACATGCCTTCTACACCAGAAGCAATTAAGGTTTTCCAAAAAGCGAAAATATTGTTTGCGCCAGGAAAAGCATCAAATGCAGGTGGAGTAGCAACTTCTGGTTTAGAAATGAGCCAAAACTCTTTACGTTACAACTGGACAAGAGAAGAAGTTGATGCAAAATTACATCAAATTATGAACGATATTCACGCTTCTTGTATCATATACGGAACTCAAGAAGATGGTTATGTAGATTACGTAAAAGGAGCAAATGTTGCTGGTTTCGTAAAAGTTGCCGATGCAATGTTAGATCAAGGGGTTGTTTAAACCAATATTTATATAAAAATTATAAAGCGTTCTGATTTTCAGAACGCTTTTTTTATTTTTAAACTTTAATATATAAAGATGCAAATTCAGAAAAACAGAACTCTTCAAGGAAAACACAACAAACCAATTGTTGCTGATTTTTTTTATAGTGAAAACTCACAGCCAAAGCCAGTCATTATCTTTTGTCATGGCTACAAAGGATTTAAAGATTGGGGCGCATGGAATATAATGGCAAAAACATTTGCCGATGCAGGCTTCTTTTTTATAAAATTTAATTTTTCTCACAATGGCGGAACTGTAAATCAGCCAATAGACTTTCCAGATTTAGAAGCTTTTGGAAATAACAACTATACAAAAGAATTAGATGATTTAGAAAGCGTTATTGAATGGATTTTTTCAAAGAATGATTTTCAAAGTGAAATCGATTTAGAGAATATTTCTTTAATCGGACATAGTAGAGCTGGCGGAATTGTAACCATAAAATCGGAAGAAGACAACCGAATTTCTAAAGTGATTTCTTTAGCAGGTGTTTGTGATTTTGGCAAAAGAACAGCAACTTCAGGAGATTTAGAACAATGGGAAAAAGACGGCGTAAAATATGTCCAGAACGGAAGAACCAAACAACAAATGCCTCATTTCTTTCAGTTTTATGAAGATTTTATAAAAAATGAAGAACGATTAACTATAAAGCGAGCAGTTGAAAACTTACAAATTCCGTATTTAATTATCCACGGAGATAATGATACTTCTGTTTCTGTTGAAGAAGCAAAAAAACTACATTCTTGGAATAAGCAGAGCGCTTTAGAAATTATTGAAAACGCAAATCATGTGTTTAACACCTCACATCCTTGGGAAAAAGCAACATTATCCGCAACATTAAAAAAAGTAACACAAACTTGTATTGACTTTTTGAACAACGTATCAAAATAGTATAGAATCCTGCTTTCGCAGGAATGAAAAATAAGAACTTTTCCGTATTTTCGAAAGATGGAATTACAACCGCCTTTTCGGAAAATTATTCATGTAGATATGGATGCATTTTATGCATCTGTAGAGCAATTGGACAATCCAGACCTAAGAGGAAAACCATTGGCTGTTGGAGGAAACGAAATTAGAGGAGTGGTTTCTGCAGCAAGTTATGAGGCACGTAAATTTGGAGTCCGTTCCGCAATGAGCGGTGTGTTGGCAAAACAAAAATGTCCACATTTAATCTTTGTGCCTCCAAGATTTTCGAGATACAAAGAAATCTCAGCAAAAATTAGAAGTATTTTTTATGAATATACAGATTTGGTCGAGCCACTTTCGTTAGACGAAGCCTATTTAGATGTTACCGAAAACAAAAAAGGAAATCCGTCTGCAAGTTTAATCGCTCAAGAAATTAGAAATCGTATTTGGGAGGAATTAGAACTGCGTGCTTCTGCCGGAATTTCGATCAACAAATTCATAGCCAAAGTTGCTTCTGATATTAACAAACCAAACGGACAAAAAACTGTCAATCCAGAAGAGGTGATTTCTTTTTTAGAAGAGTTATCCATCAATAAATTTTATGGTATTGGAAAAGTAACTGCAGCTAAAATGCACAACCACGGAATTTTCAAAGGAAGCGATCTAAAGCAAAAAACCAAAGAAGAATTAACGTCTTTATTTGGCAAGTCGGGGGGACAGTATTATCACATTGTTAGAGGAATTCATACGAGTGAAGTTAAAGCAAACCGGATTCGAAAATCTATTGCGGCAGAACGCACTTTTAATGAAAACATTTCTTCAGAAGTATTTATGTTAGAACGATTAGAACTGATTGCTGACGAACTAGAAAGAAGAATGATAAACTCTAAAACCAAAGGAAAAACCATCACACTTAAAATAAAATATTCAGATTTTACACAGCAAACAAGAAGCAAAACGGTTGCGGAATTTTTGCAAATAAAAGCAGAATTTTTGCCCACAGTAAAAGAATTGTTATTTCAAGAAAAGTTAAAAAACTCAGTACGATTATTAGGGTTATCTTTCGGAAGCTTAAACACAGAAAAAAAAGTACCCGTTTTGGTGCAATTAAAATTTGATTTTTGACGTACAACGTCATTGCGAGGAAGAATGACGAAATAGTCTTCCAACAAATAAGAAGATTGCATCGTGCCACGCAATGACAAGATAGAAAAAGAAAATGAACATAAAAATTACAAGAACAAATTCGCAAAACACAGATTTTATCAATCTAGTAAAAGAGTTAGACGCCCATTTAAAAATAACCGATGGAGATGATCATGAGTTTTACAATCAGTTTAATAATATAGATGTAATTAAGCATGTACTTATGGTTTATAAAGATAAAAAAGCTGTTGGCTGTGGTGCGATAAAACATTTTGACGCAGAAGCTGTAGAGGTAAAAAGAATGTTTGTTACAGCAAATTTTAGAGGGAAAGGAATTGCTGCAAACATCTTATTAGAACTAGAAAAATGGGCAAAAGAATTAGGATATAAAAAGTGTATTTTAGAAACCGGAGAGCGACAAGTTGAAGCGGTTAAATTATACCATAAAAGCAATTATAAACGAATGAGTATAAATTACGGACAATACAAAGGTATTATCAATAGTTTGTGTTTTGAGAAAAAAATATAGCAAATGAATTTTAGTTATTGGGAACTTAAAGAATGGTTTACCAACGTTGATTTTACAATAGTTGGAAGCGGAATTGTAGGGTTAAATTGTGCGTTAACATTGAAGAAAAAGCACCCAACAGCAACTATTTTAGTATTGGAAAAAGGAATGTTGCCGCAAGGAGCAAGTTCTAAAAACGCTGGGTTTGCTTGTTTTGGAAGTTTGTCTGAAATTATAGATGACTTCAATACTCATACAGAAGAAGAAGTCTTTGATTTGGTAAAAAAGCGTTGGGACGGATTGCAATTATTACGAAAAAATTTAGGAGAAAAAAAAATTGATTATCAGCAAAACAAAGGGTTTGAATTATTTAAAGATGAAGGTTTATTTTACGAATGCTTGTCTAGAAAAAATGAAATAAATTCGCTCTTAAAACCCATTTTTAAAGAAGCTGTTTTTAAGGTTGATGTGAATTTTTTTAATTTTCAAAAAATTCATCAAAACTATATAACCAATCAGTTTGAGGGGCAAATCGATACCGGTAAAATGATGGCTCAGCTACTTTTAAAAGCACAAAAAGCCGGAATTAAAATATTAAACAATATTGCTGTGGAGCAATTTTCTGAAAACACAGATTCCGTTTTGGTAAAAACCAATCAAATAACCTTTACCACCAACAAACTTTTTATAGCAACGAATGGATTTGCAAAGGAGTTGCTAGAAGAAAATGTGCAACCCGCAAGAGCGCAAGTAATCATTACAGAACCCATAAAAAACTTACATATTAAGGGAACTTTTCATTTAGAAAAAGGCTATTATTATTTTAGAAATATTGATAACCGAATTTTATTCGGTGGAGGAAGAAACCTCGATTTTAAAGGAGAGGAAACAACTGAATTTGGGCAAACTGTAATCATTCAAAATCAGTTAAAAACTATTTTACAAGAAACCATTTTACCAAACACTAAGTTTGAAATAGAACATACTTGGAGCGGAATTATGGGTGTTGGAAACCAGAAAAAAGCCATTGTAAAACAAATTTCAACCAATGTGTTTTGCGGTGTTCGATTAGGAGGCATGGGTGTTGCTATAGGAAGTTTAGTGGGCAAAGAATTGGCAGAAAAAACAAGTTAAATGAAACAAGAGCCAGAAACAGTAAATTCTAAAAAAGAAAATGTAGTTGCTTTTGATGTGATTATAATTGGTGGTGGTTTAGCGGGGTTGTGTAATGCAATTCATTTATCAAAATCTGGAGTCAACGTTTTACTCATTGAAAAAAACGAATACCCAAAACATAAAGTTTGTGGTGAATATATCTCTAATGAAGTTTTACCATATGTAGCTTTTTTAGAAATAAACCCCTTTGACCATGGAGCTGTAAAAATCAAAAACTTTCAATTATCAACAACAAAAAATCAGTTGATTACTGCAAAATTACCTTTGGGAGGATTTGGTATTTCTCGTTATCAATTAGATTTCATTTTATCAGAAAAGGCAAAAGAAAAGGGCGTTTTAATTTTAAAAGACAGTGTTGTAAGCACAAATTTTATAGACGACTTCTTTATGGTTAAAACTAAAGAAAACAACACCTTTCGGTCTAAAATTACAATTGGAGCTTTTGGCAAGCGGTCTTTGTTAGATGTAAAAATGGCACGAAATTTCATTCAAAAAAAAGCTCCGTATTTAGGCGTAAAAATTCACGTAAATGGAGAGTTTTCAAACAACTTAGTGGCGCTTCATAACTTTAAAGGCGGCTATTGTGGGGTTTCTAAAGTAGAGAAAAACGCAATCAACTTATGTTATATCACTACTTTTTCTTCCTTTAAAAAGTATAAAAACATCGAAGAGTTTCAAGAAAAAGTAGTCTTTAAAAATAAATTTTTAAAAGAAATTTTTAAAACGTCAACACCAATTTTTGAAAAACCACTTTCCATCAGTCAAATTTCATTTGAAACAAAAAAACCAGTAGAAGCTCATTTACTTATGTGTGGAGATTCGGCAGGAATGATTCACCCTTTATGCGGGAACGGAATGAGCATGGCTATTCAATCTGCACAAATTGCATCGAAGTTAATTCTAAGTTACTTAAAAGGCGAAATTAAGACTAGAGATGAGCTAGAAAAGAGGTATATTAGACAATGGAATAGCCAATTTAAATGGAGAATAACATCTGGGCATTTTATTGCTTTCTTATTTAGAAAGGATATAATTGCGAACGTTTTACTTCAGTTTTTAAAGCGATTTCCTTTTTTAGTTCCAATTATTATTAAGCAAACACATGGAAAACCAATAGCTGTTTAATGGATTTTTTTATCAGTACAAAACAACGAACAGACAAAGAAGAATTAATGGATGATTTTTCTATTGGAGGCGACTTGTTGCGAGATACGTTAGATAAATTAGAAAACATCAACCGTTGGTTGGGCGGAAATAAAGTCACCGTAAACGGATTAAAAAAGCTTTTAAAAAATCATTCGAAAGAAGAAGAGATTACGATCATTGATATTGGGTGTGGCCATGGAGATATTTTACGAGATGTTGCAAAATTTGGAAGAAAACAACATTATAAGTTTAAATTAGTTGGCATTGATGCAAATCCAACAGCAATTAAATATGCAAAAGAGTTGTCTATAAATTACCCAGAATTAAGCTTTGAAACACAAGACATTTTTTCTGAGACTTTTAAAAAAAGGCAGTTTGATGTTGTTTTAGCAACGCTTTTTTTACATCATTTTAAAGAAAAGCAATTGATTTCATTTTTAGAAATCACCTCTAAACAAGCAAAAAAAGGGATTGTCGTAAATGACCTACACAGACATAAATTGGCGTATTATTTATTTATGTTACTATCTCTTTTTATCAAAAATAAAATGATTGTAAATGATGGATTAATTTCTGTTTTACGAGGATTTAAACACAAAGAATTAGTAGAGATTTCTCAGAAAATAATTACGCAACCCGATATTTCATGGAAATGGGCATTTCGTTTTCTGTGGATAATAAAAAAATAAATGAAAGTAAAAATAACAGCAGTTGCAAAACAACTCCCAAAATATTATAGAGAAACCAAAGATATCATTCCGTTTGTAAAGCTCTGGATGCAAAACCAAGACGAACGGTTTCAACGAAAAGTCATCAAGCTTTTTGAAGGCGCAGCTGTTGATAAAAGATATTCTATTATGTCACCAGAAGAGGTTTTTACAGCTACTTCTTTTGAAGAAAAAAACAATATTTACACTAGAGAAGTTGTTCTCCTTGCAGAACAGTCATTAAAGAAATCATTAAAAAAAGCCAACTTAAAAGCTGCAGAAATAGACTATATAATTACCGTGAGCTGTACAGGTATTATGATTCCATCTTTAGACGCTTATTTAATTAATTCTCTTCAAATGAAACAAGACATTTTGCGTTTGCCAGTTACAGAGATGGGGTGTGCTGCAGGAGTTTCGGGAATTATTTACGCGAAGAATTTTTTAAAAGCGAATCCAAATAAAAGAGCAGCTGTAATAGCGGTAGAAGCACCAACAGCAACATTTCAATTAGATGATTTTTCGATGACAAATATTGTTAGTGCCGCCATTTTTGGAGATGGAGCTTCTAGCGTTATTTTATCTTCCTATGAAAAAGACAAAGGCCCAGAAATTATTGACGAAGCAATGTATCATTTTTATGATGCTACAAAGATGATGGGTTTTAAATTGGTCAATACAGGTTTGCAGATGATTTTAGACAAAGAAGTTCCACAAAAAATCGCAGACCATTTTCCTGCGATTATTCATCCTTTTTTAGACCGAAATAATTTAACAATTAATGAAATTGATCATTTAATTTTTCATCCTGGAGGAAAAAAAATTGTACAAACAGTAGAAGATTTATTTGGTGCCTTAGGGAAGAATATAGATGACACAAAAGAAGTATTACGCTTATATGGAAACATGTCGAGCGCCACTGTTTTATATGTATTAGAACGATTTATGGATAGAAACCCAGCCAAAGGAGAAAAAGGAATTATGCTCAGTTTTGGCCCGGGGTTTTCGGCACAAAGAATTTTGTTAGCGTGGTAAAAAAAGAAAATGAAAGCAACTGAAATCATAAAAAACCTTCCCTATCAAAAACCGTTTTTGTTTGTTGATGCATTGACAGAGGTTTCTGAAAACAGTATTGTTGGCAGCTACACATTTAAGGAAAACGAGTTTTTTTACGAAGGGCATTTTAAAGAAAATCCAATTACACCAGGTGTTATTTTAACAGAAACCATGGCTCAAATAGGAGTTGTTTGTTTGGGAGTTTATTTACTAAAGGATGAAATTTTAAAGAAAAAACTCCCACAAATAGCATTAACCTCCAATCAAATTGATTTTTTTCTACCTGTTTTACCAAACGAAAAAGTAACAGTCATTTCAGAAAAAGTATACTTTCGATTTCAAAAATTAAAATGCAATGTAAAGATGTTAAACGAAAAAAATGAATTGGTTTGTAGAGGAACGATTTCGGGAATACTCATTGTAAAATAAACACAAAAAATGAACTCAGTACACGTAAAAAATAGAGTTGTAATTACAGGTTTAGGAGTCGTGTCTCCTAACGGTGTTGGTTTAGAGGCGTTTACCAAAGCCATTAAAACGGGAGCCTCAGGAATTACTTTTCACCAAGCACTAAAAGACAAAGGATTTTCGTGCTCTATTGGCGGAATTCCTGAAATTTCTGAAGAGAAAATACAAGCGTATTTAACACCTCTGCAATTAAGAGGGTTTAATAGCACTTCTATCTTATACGGATGTATTGCTGCTATTGATGCATGGAAAGATGCTGGTTTTTCTGTGGATGCCACCTCAAGTTTAGATTATGATTCAGGGTTAATTTTTGGAACAGGAACTTCAGGCATTGAAAAATTTAGAGAAGCCATTTATATGATTGACGAACAACAAGTAAGACGCTTAGGAAGCACTTCAGTAGTTCAAACCATGGCTAGTGGAATATCTGCATATTTAGGGGGTATTTTAGGTTTTGGAAATCAGGTAACGACAAATTCATCGGCTTGTACTACCGGTACAGAAGCTTTATTAATGGGTTTTGAACGCATTCAAAACAGAAAAGCTAAACGGATGTTGGTTGGTAGTTCTAGCGATAGCAGTTTGTATACTTGGGGAGGATTTGATGCCATGCGCGTAATGAACTATAAACACAATGAATCTCCAGAAAAAGGGTCTAGACCCATGAGCGAATCGGCATCAGGATTTGTTCCAGGAAGTGGAGCAGGTGCCTTAGTTTTAGAATCTTTAGAAAGCGCGTTAGAAAGAAATGCAACAATTTATGCAGAAGTTTTAGGAGGAAACATCAATTCTGGAGGACAAAGAAACGGAGGAACTCTAACAGCACCAAATTCAGAGGCTGTGCAAAAATGTATCATAGATGCATTGCTAAATGCAGAAATAAAACCATCGGAAATAGATGTTATAAATGGACACTTAACGGCAACATCAAAAGATGCGCTTGAAATTGAAAACTGGACAAAGGCGTTGCAAATTAAAGGGAAAGAATTTCCATATATAAATTCATTAAAATCGATGGTTGGACATTGTTTGGCTGCTTCAGGAGCCATTGAATCAGTTGCTTCAGTAATACAAATTAAAGAGCAGTTTGTGTTTCCAAATATAAACAGTGAAGATGTAAATCCAAAAATTACAGCATTAATTTCAACAGATAAAATTCCGAAAGAACTCCTAAAAAAAGAAATTAATATTTTAGCAAAAGCAAGTTTTGGTTTTGGAGATGTAAATGCTTGTGTTATCTTTAAAAAATACTCGACATAGAATGACGAAAGAAGAAATAATTAAAAAACTAACAACAATTGTAAAGCCTTATATTCAAAATGAGGAAGCCTTCAAAAACATATCAGAAGATACAGATTTTATGAATGATTTAGAGATAAATTCGGCCAACTTAGTAGATATTGTTTTAGATGTAGAGGATGAGTTTAACATCATGATTGATAACGATTCTATGGATAAAATGTTGACAATAAAATCGGTTGAAGAAATCATAAAAGAAAAGCAAGCTGAAGAATGATAGGGAATGATATTATTGATTTAACCCTCGCTAAAAAAGAAAGTAATTGGCAGCGAAAGGGATTTTTAGAGAAGCTATTTACTTTGAATGAGCAGCGAGCTATTTTAAAATCAGAAAACCCATTTTTACAAGTTTGGTTGTTTTGGAGCATGAAAGAAGCAGCGTATAAATGCTATACCCAGAAGTATTTAAAACGATTTTTTGCTCCCCAAAAATTTGAATGTAGTTTAACTTCTAAAGACGAAGGAGTTGTTTTTTTTAATGAAAATAAATATTATACAACTACCTATATAGATGCTCTTTATATTTATACCATCGCAACTAATAAACTTGAAGGAGCAAAATTTTTTTCATCTATTGGATCACCAAAAACAATTGATAAAGATTTAAAAAGAAAGCTTCAAGAAGAAACCGCTATTTCAGCTAAAGAGATAACGCAAAGAAAATCTGCTATCGGAGCACCATTGTATTATCACAAAGAAAAATTACTCAGCAACTCTTGTACAATTTCTCATCATGGAAATTACGGAGCGTTTGCTTTTACTTTACAAAATGAATCTTAAAACAGTACTTTATGGTCAATGTGAAACGTATGTATATAAACGTTTGCAAACCATTCAAGAAATTATTTCATCAAAAAGCATTGCAATCAGAAACCAAAAGTTCTGCTGGCGATAAACACGAAACAGGGCGTGCGATGTTGCAATTAGAAATGGAAAAAGCAAGTCAACAACTACAGGATGTTCTACAAATGAAAGAAACCTTGGCTAAAATGAATCTTACTAAAAAATCAACGATAGCACACTTAGGAAGTTTGGTAAAAACCAATCAAGGAACTTATTTTTTAAGCATCAGTGCCGGGAAGTTGATTGTTGATGGCGAAAACTATTTAGCCATTTCTGTATCTTCTCCGATTGGAAAATTGTTGTTGGGTAAACAAGAAAAGGAAACATTTATTTTTAATGAAAAAACAATTAAAATAGACACTATTAATTAAAGTTAAAAGTCAAGTTTTAAAAAGATTTCGCTAACGTGTTCGTTTATGGGTTGTTGCGTGTTTTAAGCAACTAATTTAGTAATTAATTACCGACCAAGAAAGTCTGCGAGGACTTTTGTAAGTAGGCTCGAACTAGCAATAAATTATATACGGTGTTACCTGCAGGCTTTATCTTTTCACTACTAATTTGTGAGTTGTTTTAATATTCGATGTTTCTATAGAAATAAAATATACACTATCATTAGTTAGTTTGGTAATGTCCTTTTCATAAAAATTACTCCCAATTGATAAATTAGATAATATAACTTTGTCAATAATTTTCCCGTTTAAATCGTGTATAATTAATTTTACATCTTCAACTTCATTCAAATTAAATGCAACCTTTAATCTGCCATCATTTGGATTAGGATATATTTTTAAGTTTAAGTTATTTGTACTTGATTCATTTAAGTCATCAACAGATAAACTTGTAGGTTTCTTTATTAAAACCTTAAAAATTTGATTATTGGCACTACTTTGTGTGCCATCATTAATAAAGAAAATATTAGGTTGTGTACTACTTATACCTCCATATATATAACCTATCAAAGTTTCTTCAGTTGTTAGATAATCTAATTTGAAAACTTCATTATTAAAATGTGGAAAATCTAAATTTGGAATAAATTCTGCTCCTGCTCCTAAAAGTGAGGGCATCTCAATAGGTAATTTATATTCAGCCATATTTCCAGAACTAACTCTAGTAACTCTAGCAATAGTATTTACAAAAGGAACATTATCGTCTTGAACTAAAGTTCCTGAATTATCATAAAACTGAGCAATGCCTCCAAAGAAAACAGTATGCATTTCATTATCTTGTTCAGAATATATTGGTAAAACAGGACAATGGTAATGATTGTAATATTGTTGAAAGGTATTATTTACAGTGTAATTATTACTATCAACAGTTACAGAGTTTAAGAAAGGTAAATTTACTGCTTGTTGAAAAACACCTGAAAACATTGTAATTCCTTCATCTCCATTTGGCAAAATTTGTTGTTCTGCATTGTAATCTCTACGGTGTAAATTATTACTATCAGTATGAGGTGTTAGATGTGTTATTGTAATGGTTATACCATTATCTGAAAGATTAAATTTTCTAATCGCATCTGTATATTCTTGTATAAATCCTTGTCCGCTATTTGGTCCCATAGGATTGTATCTTCCAATGAATTTTTGTCCACCTAGTAAGTAAAATGTGTTATTTATTTTTTTTAATCTACCACCAGTTACTTGAAATTTTGTGTCTGTAATTTGTCTGAAAAAAGTAGATATTGTAGTGCTATTTATAATACCATTTATAACATCAGATACTTTAATTGCAGTTAGTTTATCAAATGTTGTATGGTCATTTTCAGTTGGGCTAAATCCATAACCACCTATACAATATAAATAATCTCCTTCTTGATAAAATTCCATATTTGTAGAACTTAATTGCTCTTGAATTGAAGTAGGTAATGTAGTTAAAGGTGCACTCCATTTTTGAAGAGAAATTGGGTCAACAACAAGTAATTGATTATTATGTCCAGCAACGTCAAAAGATGCCCAAGGTTGTCTTCTATGAAGTCCGTCAAGCCTGCCACCAACGATAAGCCACTTTCCATTTGCTTGTCCAAATGCATAGGATTGAATACCACCTAAACCAGATATATTAATAGGTTCAATACTAATCTCAAAAGGTGCTGTTTGAGAAAAAACAGTAGAAAAGGTTAGTATGAATAATGTTGATAAGGTTAAGTTTTTAAAAAATAACATTTTATAGAATATAAGTTAGATTTCAAATTTAGAAATATACTTTATGGTATACTGTAACATTTGTTACCTAGGTTTAACGTGAATTGTAAACTTGGTGTCAAGGTTGTTTTTCAGCTTGCAGGTAATGTAAAGAATATGGTTCCGTTTTAATGAACTATATTCAGAGTTAGCGAAGTTACCGAAAAATGAATTTAGAAACAAGTTAAATTAAAAAGAGCGAAGTCCTTAACCAAATAAGAAGTGTACCTGTATTTTTGTGTTTTTTTCTAAATTAGAAGTATGATTTACAAAGATTTTTTCTCTTTCAAACTCTGCTTCTATCAACCAATAAAAACCTTTGTAATAACTTTGTAAAACGGTCGCTTCTAGCTCAGATTTTTCAACAATTTGAATTTGATGCGGGTACAATAATTGCTTTTTATTATTGATGGTAATTTCACTCACATCATCAAACAAAGCAGCAATATAGTTTTCTTTAGGGTTGTTGTAAATATTTTTTGGAGTGCCGTTTACCAATATTGTATGATTTCTGAGAATCAATAATGTATCAGCAAAAGAAAGTGCATCATTTTTGTCGTGTGTTGCCACAATACACGCAATATTTTTTTCTTTTAAATAAGCAAAAAGCTTTCTTCGAAGCGAGTTTTTCTTAAAATTATCTATCTGGCTAAAAGGCTCGTCTAATAAAATCAATTCTGGTTCTTTTGCCAATGCTCTAGCAATTGCAACACGTTGTTGTTGTCCACCGCTTAAGGTTTTTACTTTTGTGTTTGCAAAAGCAGTCATCTCAATAACCTCTAGCAATTCTTCGGTTCTTTTTTGTGCTTCTTCAGGGTAAAAACGAGACAAGAATTTTTTTATGTTTTCTGAAACTGAAGTGTAGGGCATCAAATCAAAATCTTGCGCTACGTATTTGATAAAATCCATTCCTGGAACTAAATGATGTTTTGGACCAAGAACTTCCGTTTCGTCCCAGAAAATGGTTCCTTTATTCAGATCTAACAATCCGTATACCGCTTTTAATAAAGTAGATTTCCCGCAACCACTTTCGCCCATTACACATAAATGCTCGCCTTTTTTAAGTTGAAAACTGATGTCTTTTAAAACAGGTTTTTTGGTTTGATATTGAAAAGAAATTGTTTTTACCGAAAGCATATAATTAGATTTTTCATTAGAAAAAACTAGCGCAAATGTACTATTTTTTCATGGTGTAATTTGGTTTAAAAAAAATACGTCTAACTTTGCACATTAAAGAATATTTAGATGACAGAAAATTTAACAAAAGAAGCCTTCTTAGAAAAGGTTTTTAATTTTGAAGAAAACAAAGAGTGGAAGTTTGAAGGAAAAGTTCCAGCAATTATTGATTTTTATGCAGATTGGTGTGGGCCATGTAAAATGATTGCGCCAATTTTAGAGCAATTAAGTGAAGAATATGGAGATAAAATTAATATTTATAAAATAGATACAGAAGCCGAACAAGAATTGTCTGCTGCTTTTGCAATTAGAAGCATACCTTCAATGTTATTTTGTCCAATGGGCGAGGCTCCACAAATGGCAAATGGCGCCTTACCAAAACCGCAGTTAGAACAGATTATAAAAGATGTTTTAAAGGTAGAAAAATAAAAAAAACCCGAGAACTTTCTCGGGTTTTTTTGTCTGTTCGAGGGCAGTCGAGAACTTTTGAAAACCTTTCGACTGCGCTCAAGGCTATATCTTTAAAAGGTAACTAAATTTTAAACCAAGCTGTGTGCCACTAAATATTCAGCAATCTGAATTGTATTTGTAGCAGCACCTTTTCGTAAATTGTCTGAAACAATCCATAAATTTAAGGTGTTTTCTTGCGATTCGTCTCTACGAATTCTTCCCACAAAAACCTCGTCTTTATCGTGAGCAGTAATTGGCATCGGATACACATTATTGGCAACATCATCTTGCACAATTACCCCGGGAGTTTCACTCAAAATCTGACGAACTTCTGCGAGATCAAAATCGTTTTCAAATTGCACATTTACTGCCTCAGAATGACCGCCTGCAGTTGGAATTCGAACTGCAGTTGCAGTCACAGAAAAAGAATCATCACGTAAAATTTTCTTTGGCTCTTTTACCAATTTCATTTCTTCTTTGGTGTATCCATTTTCTAAAAAAACATCACAATGAGGTAAAGCATTTCTTCCTATTTTATGTGGATATGCCATTTCACCAACAATTCCAGCTTCTTCATTATCTAATTGTTGTACTGCTTTTACACCAGTTCCAGAAACAGATTGATAGGTAGAAATTACCACTCGTTTCATATTGTATCTTGTATGCAAAGGCGCTAATACCATTACCAACTGAATTGTAGAACAGTTTGGGTTTGCTATAATTTTATCATCCCCAGTTAACACATCTCCATTGATTTCGGGAACCACTAATTTTTTTGTAGGGTCCATTCTCCAGGCAGAAGAATTATCTACAACGGTTGTACCTACATTGGCAAATTTTGGAGCCCATTCTAACGAGGTTTCTCCTCCAGCAGAAAATAACACAATATCTGGTTTCATAGAAACGGCATTAGCTAAATTTACTACAGCAAATTCTTTTCCGTTAAATGGAATCATTATTCCAACAGATTTTTCTGAAGCAACAGGAATCAGTTCTGTAATCGGAAAATTCCGTTCAGCTAATACTTTTATCATCACATTTCCTACCATTCCGGTAGCGCCAACAACAGCTACTCTCATTTAATTTCTATTTAGTATATCAATGAAGCTGCAAAGATTAGCAAAAAACCAATTAGTTGTATTTTAAATTATAGATAAGTTTTCAAGTTGTTTAAATCGTTACAAGAAAAATAAAATTGTTAAGTATTAAACGCAAAGACTGTTTGTTTTTATTAAAAAGTAGTAGTTTTGTAGCGTATTAAAAAGACTCGAAAGAGTCAACATATTTTGTCTAACTAAAAAAGTATAGCATGCAACTGTACAATAAGTTAAGCGCAAAAGAACGCGCTGTATTAATAGACGAGGCCGGAAAGGATCGTTTAACCATTTCTTTCTATCAATATCACAAGATAGAAGACCCACAAATTTTTAGAGATCAATTATTTATTGAATGGAACCAATTGGATGTTCTTGGTAGAACCTATGTTTCTTACGAAGGAATCAACGCTCAAATTTCTGTTCCTTCGGATAGAATGATCGAATTAAAAAATCAATTAGATGCCATTCCGTTTTTAAAAGACATTCGACTAAATGTTGCGGTAGAACAAGACAATAAATCGTTTTTAAAACTGAAAATAAAAGTTAGAAACAAAATTGTTGCTGATGGTTTAAATGATGACACCTTTGATGTAACAAATAAAGGAGTTCATTTAAACGCAAAAGAATTCAACGAAATGTTGGCAGATCCAAACACGGTTTGTGTAGATATGCGAAACCACTACGAAAGTGAAATCGGGCATTTTGATGGCGCTGTTACTCCAGATGTAGACACCTTTAGAGATTCGTTAGATATTATTGAAGAAGATTTAAAAGACAATAAAGAAGATAAAAATTTATTGATGTATTGTACGGGCGGAATCCGTTGTGAAAAAGCATCAGCCTATTATAAACATAAAGGATTTAAAAATGTTTTTCAGTTAGAAGGCGGAATTATAGAATACACACGTCAAGTAAAAGCAGAAGGGATTGAAAACAAATTTTTAGGGAAAAACTTTGTGTTTGATCACCGGAGAGCTGAAAAAATTTCAGACGATGTGATTGCCAACTGTCATCAATGTGGAGAACCTTGTGACGAGCATGTAAACTGCGATAACGAAGCCTGTCATTTATTATTTATTCAGTGTAAATCGTGTCAAGAAAAGATGAACAACTGTTGTTCTGATGCATGTAAGGAAATTGCGGCATTGCCTTTTGAAGTTCAAAAAGAATTGCGAAAAGGAAAAGGAAATAGCAATAAAATTTTTAAAAAAGGAAGATCAGAGGTATTGACTTTTAAGAAGTAACAGCATAAATAAATTATTAAGACCTCAATTTAGAGGTCTTTTTTTATGCTTAAAAACCATTTTCTCATTCTTTGAGAATGCGTATATTTACAGATTCATCAACTTTATGTTGATTTTCAAAATTATTTAAGAACCCAATAAAAACAAGAGTTGCATCAAAAAGCACATTTGTTTTTTTAAAATATATACATTTTATGAGCTGTACTAGTTGCTCAACAAAAAAAGACGGCGTTCCAAATGGCTGTAAAAGTAACGGAAATTGTGGAACTGGTGGATCTTGCGGAAGCGGAAGTAAACTGGCTGTTTTTGATTGGTTATCTAACATGACCTTGCCAAGTGGAGAAGCCCCTTTTAATATTTACGAAGTTAGATTTAAAAACGGGCGGAAACATTTCTTTAAAAACACAGAAAATCTAACTCTTTCTATGGGTGATGTGGTTGCTGTTGAAAGTTCTCCTGGACATGATGTTGGAACTATTTCTTTAGGAGGAGAATTGGTGAAGGTGCAATTAAAAAAGAAAAACATAAAAGAAGATAGTGAAGAGATTTTAAAAATCTACAGAAAAGCATCACAGAAAGACATTGATATTTGGCAATCGTACAGAGAAAAAGAATTAGAAACCCAGCGAAGAGGTAGAGAAATTATTAGTCGTTTAAACTTAAAAATGAAACTTTCTGATGTAGAGTATCAAGGAGATGGAAACAAAGCGACTTTTTATTATACCGCGGATGAACGTGTAGATTTTAGACAACTGATTAGAGATTTAGCTAGTGCATTTTCTATCAGAGTAGAAATGAAACAGGTTGGTTTGCGTCAAGAAGCAGCTCGTTTAGGAGGTGTTGGTTCTTGTGGAAGAGAATTGTGTTGTTCTACCTGGCTAACAGATTTTAGAAAAGTAAATACTGCAGCGGCACGTTATCAACAATTATCTCTAAATCCGTTAAAATTAGCAGGCCAATGTGGAAAACTAAAGTGTTGTTTAAACTTCGAGTTAGACACCTATTTAGATGCTCTAAAAGCATTTCCGAAACAAGATAAAATTTTAAAAACAGAAAACGGTGATGCTGTTTTTGTAAAAATGGACATCTTTAAAAAGATGCTATGGTACACGTATAAAGACAATAGTTTTAAATGGTTTAGATTATCGCTTGATCAAGTTTTAGAAATAATTGAGCTGAATAAGAATAATGAGGAAGCAGCTCCGTTAGAAGATTATGAATCGGATATTGTAGAAACAGTTAAGGTTGATTTTGAAAATGTTGTTGGACAAGATAGTTTAACGCGTTTTGATGCTCCAAAGCAGAAAAAAGGACGCAGAAACAATAGAAATAGAAATAAAAAGAAACCAGCAGCTAGGGCTCAAAATTCAAACCAACCAACTAAAAAAAGAAATCCTAATCAACACAAAGGAGGAGCAACAAGTGTAGCAGAGAGCACGCAAACAAAGAGACCAAAACGCAGAAATAATAACCAAAACAAAAATAGAAACCGAAACAACAATAATGAAAACAAGCAAGATTAATTATATTGTATTTGTTTTTGTTGCTTTTAGCATCATTTCTTGTGATTCAAAAAGAGAGTATGACTCTTTTGTTTCTGTCCAAAACGGTTCATGGGAACATAGTAATGTTATTCTGTTTAACTTTAATGTTAACGACACAATTAATAAAAAGAACTTGTTTTTAAACGTTAGAAACAATCAAAACTACAATTTCAGCAATTTGTTTTTAATTACATCGTTAAATTTTCCGAATGGCAAGAAAATTGTAGACACGTTAGAGTATACAATGGCCGATAATTCTGGTCATTTTTTAGGAAAAGGAATTACAGCAATTAAAGAAAGTAAATTGTTTTACAAGGAGAATGTTGTTTTTCCAGTATCAGGAGAATACACCATTTCAATTACCCAAGCCATGAGAAAAAATGGTGAAATAAACGGAATAGAAAGCTTAAAAGGAATTACAGAAGTTGGATTTAGAATAGAAAAGAATTAAAAATGACTAAGAAAAAAACAGCAGGATTTAAAAAATATATAAAATGGTTCTGGGGAATTGTAATAGGCGGATTTGCATCTATTCTACTCTTATTTCTATTAGCTTCTTGGGGTGTTTTTGGAGCATTGCCAACATTTGAAGAGTTGGAAAATCCACAAAATAATTTGGCAACTGAAATTATTTCTTCAGACGGAAAAACATTAGGAAAATATGCTTACGAAAACAGAACACCTATAAAGTTTAAAGAGTTGCCAGAAAACTTAGTACTGGCTTTAATAGCAACAGAAGATGAGCGGTTTTATGAGCACTCTGGAATAGATTTTAGAAGTTTGGCAAGAGCTATATCAAAATTTGGAAAAGGTGGCGGAGCGAGTACTATTACACAACAATTAGCAAAAAACTTATTTACAAAAAGAGCCTCTGGAAATACAGCAAAAAGGATTCTTCAAAAAATTAAAGAATGGGTGGTTTCAATCAAGTTAGAAAGACAATACACAAAGCAAGAAATTATTGCAATGTATTTAAACAACTACGATTTCTTAAATCAAGCAGTTGGAATTCGATCTGCTGCACGAATTTATTTTGGAAAAGAACCTAATGAGTTAAAAACAGAAGAATCTGCTATGTTAGTTGGAATGCTAAAAAACTCCTCTTATTTTAATCCTCTGAGAAGAAAAAAATTAGTACATCAGCGTAGAAATGTAGTGCTTAAACAAATGGAAAAGAATGCTTTTTTAACAACCCAACAAAAAGATTCTTTGCAAAAAATTCCTTTAGAAATCAATTACACACCAGAAAGTCATAGTGATGGATATGCAACTTATTTTAGAGAGTATTTAAGAGAATATTTAAAACAATGGGTAAAAACAAATCCAAAAGCAAACGGAGAAGAATATAATATTTACGCAGACGGATTAAAAGTGTATGTAACGATTGATTCTCGCATGCAAAAATATGCAGAAGAAGCAGTAAAGGAACATGTTTCAAACCTGCAAAGTTATTTTAATACAGAGCAAAAAAGTAATAAAACAGCACCTTTCTACGATTTAGAACCAGAGCAAATTGAAATGATCTTAACCAGAGCAAAGAAAAACTCTGACAGATGGCGAGAAATGAAAAGACTTGGAACTCCAGAAAAAGAAATTGAAGCCTCCTTTTTAAGGAAAACGAAGATGAAAATTTTTACTTGGAAAGGAGATAGAGATACATTAATGACTCCTGCTGATTCAATAAAATATTACAAATACTTTTTACACTCCGGTTTAATGTCTATGGAGCCACAGACAGGCCACATTAAAGCATGGGTTGGAGGAATTAACAATAAGCACTTTAAATACGACCATGTTGAACAAGGAAAAAGACAAGTTGGTTCAACATTTAAACCGTTTGTGTATGCCACAGCGATCAATCAGTTAAAATTATCTCCTTGTGATACATATCCGATTTCTCTGTACACAATACCAAAAGGAAAGTACGGAAACATGAAAGCGTGGACTCCAGAAAACTCTGGTTCTAATCCTTATTCTAGATACAAAGGAGAATTAAGTTTAAAAGACGGATTAGCAAATTCTGTGAACACAATGTCTGCTAGATTAATAGACATGGTTGGTCCACAAAATGTTTCTAGATTAGCAAAAGCCTCTCTTGGAATTACAAGAACGATTCCTGAAACACCAGCAATTGCACTAGGAACGGTTGAATTGTCTTTATATGAAATGGTTAGTGCTTATGCAATGTTTGCTAACAAAGGGTTGCGTGTAGAACCAATGATAATTACCAGAATTGAAGATAAAAACGGAACAGTTTTAACGCAATTTACGCCAAAAACTCAAGAAATTTTGAGCGAAGAATCTGCCTATGTGGTGTTGGATTTACTAAAAGGTGTTACAACGGCTGGATCTGGAGTTCGGTTAAGAACATCCTATGCCAGACCAGACTATGTAACAGGCTATCCGTATGGTTTTGACAATCCAATTGCAGGAAAAACAGGAACAACACAGAACCATACAGATGGATGGTTTATGGGTGTTGTTCCAAATTTAGCAACAGGAGTTTGGACAGGTGGAGAAGACAATGCAATTCATTTTGAAGGAATTGGAAAAGGACAAGGAGCATCTATGTCTTTACCAACTTGGGCAATTTTTATGAGAAAGTGTTATGAAGATCCAACACTAAATATTAGTAAAGAAGATTTTGAAAAACCAGAAAACCCAATCTCTATTCGATTAGATTGTGCAGAAAAGGACCCATTAAAAGAAAAAGAGAACGAAAAACCTGTTATTAAAAAAGGTGATATAGATTTTTAAAAAGAGTAAAATGATAAATAAAGTAGTAAAAAACGCAGAAGAAGCTCTTAAAGGAGTTGAAAACGGAATGACGTTTATGTTAGGAGGTTTTGGATTGTGCGGAATACCAGAAAACTGTATTTCCGAATTGGTAAACTTAGGCGTTACAGACTTAACGTGTATTTCAAACAATGCCGGAGTTGATGATTTTGGTTTAGGACTGTTATTACAAAAACGTCAAATTAAAAAAATGATTTCTTCTTATGTGGGAGAAAACGACGAGTTTGAAAGACTAATGTTGTCAGGAGAATTAGAAGTAGATTTAATTCCGCAAGGAACCTTAGCAGAAAGATGTAGAGCAACAGGAGCAGGGATTCCTGCTTTTTACACCCCTGCTGGTTACGGAACGGAAGTCGCTGAAGGAAAAGAAACAAGAGAATTTAACGGAAAAATGTATGTATTAGAACATGCTTTTGATGCACAATTTGCATTTGTAAAAGCGTGGAAAGGAGACACGGCAGGGAACTTAATTTTTAAAGGGACAGCAAGAAATTTTAACCCGATGATGGCAATGGCAGGAAAAATAACTGTTGTGGAAGTTGAAGAGTTGGTTGAAGCTGGCGAATTAGACCCTAATCAAATTCATACTCCTGGAATTTTTGTGCAACGAATTTTTCAAGGATCAGCTTACGAAAAAAGAATAGAGCAACGAACAGTAACTTCTAAATCGTAACAAAATGGCATTATCAAAAGAACAAATAGCACAAAGGATTGCGCAAGAATTACAAGACAAATGGTATGTAAATTTAGGAATTGGGATTCCGACATTGGTGGCAAATTATATTCCTAAAGGAATTGATGTTGAATTTCAATCAGAAAATGGATTACTTGGAATGGGCCCTTTTCCTATAGAAGGAACAGAAGATGCTGATTTAATCAATGCAGGAAAACAAACCGTTACAATTTTAGATGGAGGATCTTTATTTGATTCAGCAATGAGCTTTGCAATGATCAGAGGACAACACGTTCAATTAACGGTTTTAGGTGCTATGGAAGTTGCACAAAACGGAGACATTGCAAACTGGAAAATTCCAGGCAGAATGGTAAAAGGTATGGGTGGCGCAATGGATTTAGTCGCGTCAGCAGAAAACATTATTGTTGCCATGATGCACACCAATAAAAAAGGAGAATCTAAATTGTTAAAAGAATGTTCGTTACCATTAACAGGAGTGGGTTGTGTAAAAAAAGTAGTAACGAATTTAGCAGTTTTAGAAATTAAAAACGGTTATTTTCACTTGTTAGAAAGAGCTCCAGGAGTTTCTGTAGAAGAAATTGAAGCAGCCACAGAAGGAACATTAATTGTTGAAGGGGAAATTCCAGAAATGCAACTTTAACAATGAAAATAATTTCTTACAATGTAAACGGAATACGAGCAGCTTTAAAAAAAGGGTTTTTAGATTGGCTACAATCTGCGAGTCCAGATGTAATTTGCATTCAGGAAACAAAAGCTCATCAAGAGCAATTAGATGTATCTGATTTTGAAGCAGTTGGATACCCCTATCATTATTGGTTTTCGGCAGAAAAAAAAGGGTATTCTTCGGTTGCCATTTTATGTAAACAAAAACCAAATCATGTTGAATATGGAACAGGGATTGAATCGATGGATTTTGAAGGAAGAAACCTGCGCGTAGATTTTGATTCTATTTCTATCATGAGCTTATACCTACCGTCTGGAACAAATGATGCTAGGTTGGATTTTAAATTCAACTACATGGCAGAATTCCAAGAGTATATAAATAACCTAAAAAAGGAAATTCCGAATTTAGTGATTTGTGGAGATTATAATATTTGTCATGAAGAAATAGACATTCACAACCCAAAAATGAAAGGTGTTTCAGGGTTTTTACCTGAAGAGAGAGCGTGGATGGGAGATTTTATAAAAAACGGCTTTATAGATAGTTTTCGGTATTTAAATAAAGACAGACAAGAGTTTTCTTGGTGGAGCTATCGAGCGAATTCGAGAGCAAACAATAAAGGATGGCGTTTAGACTACGCCCTTGTTGCTGACCCCATAAAAGAGAACATTTCTAGAGCATATATTTTACCAGAAGCTAAGCATTCAGACCATTGTCCGATTGCTGTAGAATTAGAATTTTAAATATGAGAAACTTAAAAATTACACTTTTACTTATTTTTTTAGTTTTTTCTGTATCTGCACAAAACAAGACAGACAGCATTCCAAAAACCACAATAAAAACAAGTCTTAAAAAAGGGTTTTTTAGTGATAAAGACCTTTCTGTAATTGATAGTTTGGTGATTGAAACCCAATATAAATCCCCTCTAACAGACAACATAAATTATGTAATAAAGGGATTAGAAGCAAAAGAGCAACCTTCGGTAAAAATTCCAACAAACCTTTTAAAGGAGCGCTTAAAGCACTTAGACAATACATCTCCATTTTTCATTGAATACAACCCAATTTTAGAAAACGTAATCAATTCATATTTAAAATACAGAAAGAAATACTATCCAAGTTTGATGGCAAAAGCGGAGTATTATTTTCCAATGTTCGAAAAATATTTAGATCAGTTTGATGTTCCGCTAGAAATGAAATATTTAGCAATTGTAGAGTCTGCTTTAGATCCTAGAGCAAGATCTAGAGTAGGTGCAAGAGGATTGTGGCAGTTTATGTATTTAACCGGAAAGCAGTATAAATTAAATGTGAGCTCTTATGTAGATGAGCGGCAAGACCCCATAAAAGCAACCATAGCAGCTTGTAAGTATTTGAGCGATTTATATGATATTTTTGGTGATTGGGATTTGGCTTTAGCGGCCTATAATTCTGGACCAGGAAATGTTTCGAAAGCAATCAAACGTTCAGGAGGATATCAAAATTATTGGAATATTCGCCAATATTTACCAATAGAAACAGCTGGGTATGTGCCTGCTTTTTATGCAACCCTATATATTTTTAAATATGCAAAAGAACACGGCTTAGCTCCAGAAAACCCACCTATTTATCATTTTGCTACAGATACAATTCAAGTTAAAAAAACAGTTTCGTTTGATCAAATCACAGAAATTACAGGAATAGAAACAGAAATGCTTCAGTTTTTAAATCCAGAATACAAACTAGATATCATTCCGTTTGTAAAAGGGAAAAATTATGTAGTTACAGTTCCAAGAAACGCTACCGTTAAATTTTTAGCGAAAGAGAAAGAATTATACTCACTAGTTCAAGAAGACAATGCAAAGAGAGAAAAACCTTTACCTAAATATTTAGAATTAAATCAACGAATTAGATATAAAGTTAGAAGCGGAGATTACTTAGGAAGAATTGCCAAAAAATTTGGGGTCCGTGTGAGTCAAATTAAAAAATGGAATCGACTAAGAAGCACCAATTTAAAAATTGGACAAAGGCTTACCATTTTTCCAAAAAGATTATAAAAAAAGAAATTGATTCTTTAAAAATGGAACAATATTTGAAGGAGAACTGCCGACAACTAAAACGTTAAATAGATAAATATGAAAAAAGGATTAACAATAGTAGCACTATTACTTTTTTTAACATCATGTAAAGAAGCCAAAGACACCTTTGTTTTAAGTGGGTCTGTAGGAAAATCAAATCATCTTCTTGTAGTAACAGAAGCCAAAGATTGGTCTGGTAAAATAGGAGACAATCTTAGGGGTTTTTTAGGAGAATTAGTGGTTGGTTTGCCTCAACCAGAAACCATGTTTAGTGTTACCCAAATAGCACCTAAGGGTTTTGGAAGTATGATGAATAAATACAGAAATATTTTGTTTGTTCAAGTTGGAGATAAAGAATCTTTTCGTGTCCAAAACGATTTTTATGCGAGACCTCAAACCTTAGTTTATGTTACAGCAAAAGATAAAGAATCATTAAATGCGCAGTTAGATAAACACAAAAAGGAAATTGTCAAAATCTTTAGAGATTCGGATATAAAAAACATACAAGATCGATTTTATAACAAAAGAGTTGATGATTCTAAATACAAAACATTAGAAAAATTAGGACTTTCTTTAGTAATTCCAACGGACTTTAGAACTGTAGAAGATACAGGAGATTTTTTATGGCTAAGACAATATTTAATGAGTGGAATTGCACACGGCGATGGAAGAAGTAACATTTTGGTATATTCTGTTCCCTTAACAGAAGAATTTGATTTAGATGTAAACAACAACATCATTAACAACAGAAACACAATTGGTAAAAAACACATTCCGGGATCTAAAGAAGGAATGTATATGATTACAGAAGCAGCTTTTACTCCTCAAACCAAAGAAGCCGTAATTGACAATAAAAAAGCTTTTGAAACAAGAGGAAAATGGGAGGTTAAAAACGATTTTATGGCAGGACCGTTTATTAACTATACTGTAGTTGATGAAAAAAATAACAGATTAATTGTTTTTGAAGGGTTTACGTATGCACCATCTATAGACAAAAGAGACTTTATTTTTGAATTAGAAGCAATAGGTAAATCATTAAAAATAAAGTAGAAAAACACACACGTATTAAAAGGCTAAAACAGTTTGTTTTGGCCTTTTTTTATTTTAAACGGTTAAAAATCAAAAACTTATTTGTTATATTTCAAAGAACCAAAAAACCAAAACAGTATGGAATTTAATTTTTTAAATACAGCCATTGCGGCCCTTATACCTTTAATTATGGGCTTTATTTGGTACGGACCAATGCTTTTTCAAAAAGCATGGATGAAAGAAATGGGTTTTACTGAAGAATCATTAAAAGGTGGTAACATGGCATTAATTTTTGGATTGAGCTATGTGCTAAGTTTTTTAATGGCAGGCCTACTACAAACCTTAGTAATTCATCAGTTTGGTGTACAATCTGTATTAATGGGTGAACCCGGATTTACAGAAGGAACGGGAGAAGCGTTTACCTATTTTCAAAATTTTTTAGCAACTTACGGAGATCGTTTTAAAACATTTGGACACGGAGCATTGCATGGGGCAATGGTCGGACTATTAATTGGATTGCCTATTATGGGGACGAATGCGATGTTTGAAAGAAAAACATTAAAATATGTGCTTATAAATGCTGGATATTGGACCGTAACTCTTGCATTAATGGGTGGAGTTTTATGCCAATCTGCTTTTTAATTAGTAAAGAAGAGTAAACAAAAAAGGATCGCAATTTGCGATCCTTTTTTAGTTTTTGTTTCCCCAGCTATCTCGTAAACCAACAGTTTTATTAAAAACCAGATTTTCTGAAGTTGAATCGTTATCTACATTAAAATAACCCAAACGTTGAAACTGAAAACGCTCTCCTATTTTTGCAGTTTGCAAGCTTGGCTCAACATAAGCATTAATAATCTCTAATGAATTTGGGTTGATAAACTCCATAAAATCTTTGTCTTTGTGTGAATCTGGAGCCTCATCTAAAAACAACCTATCATAAGCCCTTACTTCTGCTTTTATAGCATGTTTTATAGAAACCCAATGCAAAGTACCCTTAACTTTTCGTTTACTTTCTTCTGTTCCGCTTCCAGATTTTGTTAAAGGATCATAAGAACAATGTATGGTGGTAATTTCTCCGTTTTCATCTTTTTCGCAGCTAGTAGCTGTAATCAAATAAGCATTTTTTAAACGAACCTCTTTACCCAATTTAAGTCTAAAGAATTTTTTGTTCGCTTCTTCCCTAAAATCTTCCCTTTCAATATAAATTTCTCTTGAAAAAGGAATTTCTCTAACACCCGAGCTTTCATCTTCAGGATTATTTTCTGCAATTAACAGCTCTTCTTTTCCTTCAGGATAATTATCAATAATCACTTTTAAAGGGTCTAAAACAGCCATTACTCTATTTGCTGTTTTATTTAAATCTTCTCTAATTTTAAACTCTAGTAATGCAACATCAATCACGTTTTCACGCTTAGAAACCCCAACAGTTTCAATAAAGTTCTTAATAGAGTTAGGGGTATAACCTCTTCTTCTTAAACCAGAAATTGTTGGCATTCTTGGGTCGTCCCAACCAGCAACAACACCATTTTCTACCAAGGTCAATAATTTTCGCTTACTCATAATTGTATAGCTCAAATTTAAACGAGAAAATTCGCGCTGTTTTGGTTGCAATGGATACGCTTTGCTACTATATGAATATACATTTTCTTTAAACCAATCATACAACTCTCTATGAGGTTTAAATTCTAGTGAACACAAAGAATGTGATATTTGCTCAATATAATCGCTTTCACCATGTGCCCAATCGTACATTGGATAAATACACCAATCTGTACCTGTTCTATGATGAGATTTGTACATGATTCTGTACATCAAAGGGTCACGCAACAACATATTTGGACTCGTCATGTCAATTTTTGCACGCAAAGTGTGTTCACCTTCTTTAAATTTTCCGTCTTTCATTCCTTGAAACAGTTCCAAGTTTTCTTCTACAGATCTATTTCTGTATGGACTGTTGGTACCAGCTTCAGTAGGAGTTCCTTTTTGAATACGCATTTCTTCAGAAGTTTGGCTATCTACATAAGCTTTTCCATCTTTTATCAATAGGATAGCCCAATCATATAATTGTTGAAAATAGTCTGAAGAGTACAACTCATTTGCCCATGTATAACCTAACCAAGAAATATCTTCTTTAATGGCATCTACATATTCTTGTTCTTCTTTTGCGGGGTTTGTATCATCAAAACGCAAGTTTACAGGCGCATTGTATTTTTCTCCCAAACCAAAACTAATTCCGATTGCTTTGGTATGACCAATATGCAAATATCCATTAGGTTCTGGTGGAAAACGAAAACGCAAATTTTCTTTTGACATTCCGTTTGCTAAATCTTCTTCAATAATTTGCTCTAAAAAGTTGAGCGGTAATTTTTCTTCTGACATGTTCTCTTAAGATTGAAGCCACAAAATTAAGCAAAATAGTTGAGGTTGTTTCTATTAAAAAAGAAACCCTTTCACATTCGTTGAAAGGGTTTTTATAGCGTTAAATAGTTTAGTGGTTATAAGTTCCGTCTGGCAAAACACTTGGCAACTTATAACTAGTGTTTGTAAAGATGGCCCAAGCTTTCACATCTGTTGCCTGAACTTTAGCACTTGTATTTAATGTCCATTCATTTTGTATGTCTGTTAATCGATTTTCATTAGCTCCTAACATTGATGAAAGCACCCAAAAATTATATGTTGTTACCTGACAAGAAAAGTTACAAGTAATATCAGCATTTGTATACCAAGCACCGGCAGGATAGCTAGCAGGAGGGTTTTGAAAAACGCCTCCACGAGCTGTATTCATAGCATCGCTAATTTCTGAAGTTGCCTGAGCACTAAAAGTTGATGGATATGAAACTTGATGGCCATTTTTTGTAATAAATGCCCAAACAGATTCTAAAGCTCCATCAAAAACAACTGTATGCCCATTTTAATGCCATGTGCTATTCACAGAATCTGCACCAATGCTATAAAACATTAAATCCGCTAGGAGCAATAAAATCATCTCTTTCCGCGGTTGTTTTCCATAGAAAAATAAAGGACATTCCTGATTTTAATTGATTGTGAATTGTAGAATTATCAACAACTCCATCTTCATCGTTATCTAAATACTGAGCTAAAATATTTGCTACATGAATTAATTTTGAATCTTCAACTTTTTTAAATGCAAAAATTGGAATGTCAAAAACAACAATTTTTCTATTTAAATCTTTAAATTGAGCATCTGTATTAGCAACAATTTGAAAATTCGGGTCATTTCCTGGATCAATTGGAGTTGAGGTGTCATTAATATGATCATTAATGATACAAGAAGATAAATTTGCAAATATTACAGCGAGGAGTAATAAATTAGTTACCTTTTTCATGTATTTCATTTGTTTATTTTTAATTATTTAATTCCAAAGTCTTCCATAACTTTAATACTTTTGTACTATGGGAATTATTCAAGTAAACAACATCAAAATTTATGCCTTTCACGGATGTTTGGATGAAGAAGCAAAAATAGGCTCTGAATACAGAGTTGATATTGAAATCAAAGCAAATTTACAAAAATCTTCAATAACAGATGAATTAATTGATACAGTAGATTATGTTCATTTAAATTTTATTGTAAAAGAAGAAATGGCAATAAGGTCTGGGCTTTTAGAGCATGTTGCTCAAAGAATTATGGACAGAATCTTTAGAGAACTTCGCTTGGTTAAAAAAGCAACAATTTCTGTTGCAAAAATAAACCCACCAATTGGAGGCAATGTAGAAGAGGTAAAAATTATTTTAACAAAAAAAAGGAAAGCATAAAAAAACCTTGCCTAAACAGGATTTTTCCTTAAATTTGCCAACTCAAAAGGTGTCGTGGCCGAGTGGCTAGGCAGTGGTCTGCAACACCATCTACAGCGGTTCGAATCCGCTCGACACCTCAAAAAAACGCATCAATTCATTGATGCGTTTTTTGTTTGTAGACTTTTCAAGAAAAATCCAACTTTAAAAATCACACAAAAACTCTTCAATTCGTCAGTTTTCCATAAATTTATTTACATTAGTCATCAAAATAAATTACAAGATGTTAAGTATTCTTTCTTTTGTTGGATTTACAGTTTTGGTTGCTGTTATTTCTTACTTCGCTACTCGAAACACAAACGAATCTACATCAGATGGTTATTTTTTGGGTGGCAGAAGTTTAACAGCAGGAGTAATAGCAGGATCATTACTACTAACAAATTTATCTACAGAACAAATAGTTGGATTAAACGGATCGGCTTATGAAAGTGGTTTATCTGTTATGGTTTGGGAAACTCTAGCGGCAATTGCAATGATAGCAACGACTATTTTTTTATTGCCTAGATATTTAAAAGGGGGTTTAACAACCGTGCCCGGGTTTTTAGCAAAAAGATTTGATACAACGACAAAAACACTTACTTCAGGATTGTTTTTGTCTGGATATGTTGTGGTCTTACTACCAGTAATTTTATACTCTGGAGCACTAGCAATTAGCGGAATGTTTAATGTGTCTGAATTATTAAATGTAACTCAAACACAATCAATTTGGATCTGCGTTTGGGGGATAGGAATTATAGGTTCAATTTATGCGGTTATTGGAGGCTTAAAAGCAGTAGCGGTTTCTGATTCAATAAATGCCATAGGATTACTGATTGGAGGAATCATGATTCCCGTTTTTGGTTTGATAATGATTGGAAACGGAGACATGCTCGATGGATTGTCTGTTTTAGTTATGGAGAATCCTGATAAATTTAAATCAATGGGTGGTACAACAGACCCCGTTCCATTTTACACCATTTTTACAGGAATGATGTTGGTTCAATTGTTTTATTGGGGAACAAATCAACAAATTATTCAAAGAGCTTTGGGAGCAAAAAATTTAGCTGAAGGACAAAAAGGATTATTACTCGCCTCATTTATAAAAATATTAGGACCAATTATCGTTGTCTTACCTGGATTAATTGCATTTCATATGTTTAGTGGAGGTCTAGAAAAAGCAGATGATGCGTATCCAATGTTGGTTAACAAAGTATTACCTCCATCTTTATTAGGCTTTTTTGCAGCGGTTTTATTTGGAGCAATATTAAGTTCATTTAATAGTGTTTTAAATAGCTCTGTAACGTTGTTTGGAATCGACATATACAAGCAACACTTAAATAAAGAAGCCGATGAAAAAACAGTTGTTAAATATGGCAAATTATTTGGTGTTGTTTTGGCAATCGCTTCAATGTTTATTGCACCAATGATTGCCAACGCAGGGAGTTTATTTGCGTATTTACAAGAAATTAATGGAATCTATAGCATTCCTATATTAACCATAATTGTTGTTGGATATTTAACAAAACGAGTTCCTGCAATTGCAGCAAAAATAGGATTGCTTTCAGGGTGTGTTTTATACATCATAAGTCAATTCTTTTTACAACCCTATTTTATAAATTCTGCACTTGAAAAAGCATCCACTAGCGGCATAACAAACGCCTCAGAATTGGCTTTAATAAAAGCCAATGCATACCCACACTTTTTAGATATTATGGCAATTTTATTTGTATTAAATATTGTTATTATGTTAATTATTGGGAAATTAAAACCAAGAAAAGAGGCATTTGTACATGAGAATACCAAACAAGTTGATATCACTCCTTGGCAGCATACACAAAAAGTAGGCCTTTTATTATGTCTGTTAGTAATTGCTATTTACATCTATTTTTCATAGCACAAAAACTTTGAAACCCTAATGAATTAGGAGGTTACTTTTTTGTTTTCATTAACAGAAAATTGTCCTTTTTTCTGCATCTTTGTTTTTATGAAAGTATACCCAATTGAAACAGGAAATTTTAAGCTCGATGGAGGCGCTATGTTTGGTGTTGTGCCTAAATCTATTTGGCAAAGAACAAATCCAGCAGGCGCAAATAACTTAATTTCTATGAGTATGCGCTGTATGCTTATAGAAGACGGAGAAAGATTAACATTGGTTGATACAGGACTTGGAGCAAAGCAAACAGAAAAGTTTTTTGGATATTATTATTTGTATGGAGATTTTTCTTTAGATGTTTCTCTGGCGAAATTAGGTTTTCATAGAGATGATATTACCGATGTTTTTTTAACACATTTACATTTCGACCATTGTGGAGGCGTAATCCAATGGAATAAGGACAAAACGGGGTTTATACCAGCGTTTAAAAACGCAAAAGTTTGGTCTAACGAAGAACATTGGAAATGGGCAACAATACCCAATCCAAGAGAAAAAGCATCTTTTTTAACAGAAAACATTCAACCAATTAAAGAAAATGGACAATTAAATTTTATTAAAAACGGAATCAAAGATGTTGGTTTTGACGTTTTGTATATGGACGGCCATACAGAAAAGCAAATGCTTCCTAAAATTACCTACCAAGAAAAAACAATTGTTTTTATGGCAGATTTATTACCTACAACAGGACATATTCCGCTACCCTATGTGATGGGTTATGATACAAGACCATTATTAACTATTAAAGAGAAAGCACAATTTTTAAACGAAGCTGCAGATAATGAATATTTTTTATTCTTAGAGCATGATGCTTCTACAGAAATTTGTACGTTAAAACATACAGAAAAAGGAGTACGACTTAAAGAAACGTTTAAGTTTTCAGAAATATTTAATTAGATAAGAGAGAAAAAGATGAAATTTTTAAAACCACTTTATTTTGCAAGCATAGTTGCTATACTATTAACAGGGTGTAAAACAATAAACACAATTCCTGTTCCTGAAGGAATAAATAATACTGTAATCATATCGGCAAAAAAAGCACCATTAACAAAAACTCAAAAGCAAACATGGGGCCATGCAGATTTAGCGACAGATACAATTCCGGGAATGAGTATTGAAAAAGCATATGCTTTTTTAAATGGGAAAAAAGGTATTGAAGTCGTTGTTGGAGTTGTAGATTCTGGAACAGACTTAAAGCACGAAGATTTAAGTGCAGTTGCTTGGGTTAATAAAAAAGAAATTCCGAATAACGGAAAAGACGATGATAAAAACGGATATGTAGATGACATTAACGGATGGAATTTTCTAGGGCCAATTTTTAAAGAAAATGCAGAGGTAGAGAGAATTCTTAAAAACCCTAAGTTAGTAGATGAAGCTACGTATAAATCAATAAAAGAAGCTCAGGATAAAAAAACCAAAGAAGCATCTGCAAATAAGTTTAGATTTAATCAGATTTTACAAGCAGTTCAATTTGCAGACAAAACGATAACAGATCATTTAAAAAAGAAAACATACACCCTAGAAGATTTAAACACTATTAAATCAGACAACCCGGGTTTAATGCAAAGTGTAAATATTGCAAAACAGATGTTTGGTCTTGGACTAAATTCTCTTAGTCAAGCAATAACAGAAATAAAGAAAGAAATTAAAAACGCAGAAGACCTAATGAGTGGAGATAATCTAAAAACAGATTATAGAAGAGCTCTAGGAGATAATGCTCAAGATTTTTCAACAAAATTTTATGGCGATAATAAAACAGGGCATACCACAAAAGAAGAAGCACATGGCACACATGTTTCAGGTATAATTGCAGCTGTAAGAAACAATGGAATCGGAATGAACGGCGTTGCAAATAATGTTAAGATAATGGCCGTAAGAACAGTACCTGATGGAGATGAATATGACAAAGATGTTGCATTGGCTATTAGATACGCGGTAGATAATGGCGCAAAAGTGATCAATACAAGTTTTGGAAAATCGTATTCACCAAACAAAGAATGGGTTTTTGATGCTATAAAATATGCCGCAGAAAAAGATGTTTTAATTGTAAATGCAGCTGGAAATGATGCCAAAAACATCGACGTAAAAAAAACCTATCCGAACGACTCAAAAGATTTAAAGACAGAATTTGTTGATAATGTGATTACTATTGGAGCTATGAGTTCTGATTACAATGAGAATTTACCTGCAGATTTTACCAATTATGGAAAAATTAATGTTGATATTTTTGCACCAGGTGTTCAAATTTATTCTACAGTTCCAGAAAATGAATACGAATATTTTAATGGGACGTCAATGGCGGCTCCAGCAACAGCGGGTGTTGCTGCCTTAATCCGTTCGTACTACCCTAAATTGTCTGCAAAACAAGTAAAACATATTATTATGAACTCTGGAACTAAAATAGATTTAGAGGTAATAAAACCAGGCTCCTTTTCTCAAGACAATCCGAAAGGAGAAAAAGTTCCTTTTTCAGAATTATCTGTTACCGGAAGAATTGTTAATGCATACAACGCACTAAAAATGGCAGATAGAATGGTAAATGGAAAATAATCCTTGTATACCGAATTAGTATAATTAAAAAAAGAGCATTAGATTTACAGATGCATTCTTAAAAAGAAATCGCAAACCAAATAAAATTAATATTATCATGAAAAAAGTTTTTCTTGTTGCACTATCATTTTCACTAATGATTTCTTGTGCACAAAACTCAAAAAATTCAACATCATCTACTAATGGGTATTGGCAACAACATGTTGATTATACAATGGATGTTGATGTAAATGTAGAGAAGTTTCAATACAGTGGAACTCAAAAATTAGTCTATACAAACAACTCACCAGATGATTTAAACAATGTGTATTATCATTTGTATTACAATGCTTTTCAACCAGGAAGCGAAATGGACGCGCGTTTGCAAAGCATTGGAGATCCAGACGGAAGAATGGTTATTAACGAAGGAACAAGAGAAAAACCAATCTACAAAAGTAGAATTGCAATGTTAAAACCTAATGAAATAGGATATTTAAAAATTAAGTCGTTAAAACAAAACGGAAAAGACGTGAAATTTAAAGTAGCGGGTACTGTTTTAGAAGTAACATTAAATGAACCAATTAAATCTGGATCTAACGTAACTTTTGATATGGAATTTGATGGGCAATTACCTGTTCATATCCGTAGAGCTGGAAGAAATAGTAGAGACGATATTGCTATGTCTATGGCACAATGGTATCCTAAAATGGCAGAATATGACTTCGAAGGATGGCAAGCACACCCTTATATTGCTAGAGAATTCCAAGGAGTTTGGGGAAATTTTGATGTAACTATTAGAATTGATAGAAACTATACAATTGGGGGAACTGGAAATCTACAAAACCCACAAGAAATAGGACACGGTTATGAAGACAAAACAAAGCCATTAAATGTTCCAGATACCGATAAATTAGCATGGCATTTTAAAGCTGAAAGAGTTCATGATTTTACTTGGGCTGCGGATGATGAATATGTGCACGATATTTATAAAATGGAAAGCGGACCAGACATCCACTTCTTTTATAAAGACAGAGATTACAACAAAGAAAACTGGACTAAAAGTCAACCTTTAACCGCTAAAGCAATGGAGTTTTTTAGCGAAAATGTTGGACCATATCCATGGAAACAATATTCGGTAATTCAAGCTGGTGATGGAGGAATGGAATATGCTATGGCAACATTTGTTGCAGGTGGTGGAAAAAGAAGTAATATTGGAACAATTATTCACGAATTGGGACATACTTGGTTCCAACAAATTTTAGCGAATAATGAAAGTAAACACCCTTGGATGGATGAAGGATTTACTTCGTATATTTCTGGATTGGCATCAAATAAAATATTAAGAGGTGGTGATGGAAGACCTACTGGAGGAAGAAGTTATGGGGGATATTTTTATGTAGTAAAAGAAGGTATCGAAGAGCCGTTAGTTACACATTCTGATCGATTTGATTTAAACACTGCTTATAGTGTTGCTAGTTATACGAAAGGGAGTATGTTTTTAGCACAGTTAAACTATGTAATCGGAGAAGATAATGTAAAGAAAACATTAAAAAAATACTACAACGATTTTAGCTTTAAGCACCCAACACCAAACGATATTAAAAGAACTGCAGAAAAGGTTTCTGGGCTACATTTAGATTGGTACTTAAACGAATGGACCCAAACAACTCACACAATAGATTACGGAATTCAAAGTGTTGATGGTAAGAAAATCACATTAGAACGCATTGGAAAAATGCCGATGCCTATTGATGTTACAGTAACGTATGCTGATGGAACAACAGAAGATTTTAATATTCCATTACGTATGATGAGAGGAAACAAACCAACAAATGCTACAGTTATTGATGATTGGGCTTGGTCTTATCCTTCGTATTCTTTCTCCGTTTCAAAAGACATTAAAAAAGTAGAGATAGATACGTCTCAATTAATGGCGGATATAAACAGAGAAAACAATGTTTATGAAGCGTTGAATAAGAAAATGAAAAACTAAATTCAAGTTTATAAATTTAAAAAAGCGAGGTTTTTTCCTCGCTTTTTTATTTTTCAACACGTTCTATAAAGTTGTCTAAATTTAATTTTTCTTTTGGGATAAAACCTTTTAGTATTAATCCAACTCCAAAAATAATTAATAAAATACCCATGGTTTTTTTAATTCTGTAAATTACTTTTGCAGTTAGCTTCTTTTTTAATTTCTTGGCCAAGAAAATCTTTCCTAAATCAGTAATAAAATAACTAATAATGATTGAAGTAAAGTACCAAAAAATATGTTTTGGGTTCATGTCTAGCGTTGGTCCAATAACAACTATTAAACCCAACCAAAACCCTAGTACACCAATATTAATAAAGTTTAAAAAAAATCCTTTAAAAAGAAGTTTTAAATAATTGTTAATTACAGGAATTTCTATAATAGGTGTGTTTTCAACTTCTTTTTTGTTTGATTTATCAAAATAAGTGATGAGCCCATAAACTACCAAAATTAACCCTCCAATAAAAAACAACCTTGGGTCGTCTTTAATTCTTTCTAATAAGTGCCTACTTCCTAGGTAAGAAATCACAATAAATGCAATATCTCCAAAGATAACACCTAGGTTAAACATTATTGCAGCTCTTGCACCTTTTAAAATGCTTGTTTGTATCAACATAAAAAACACAGGGCCAATCATAAAAGAAAGAAAGAACCCAAACAGTATTGCATTTTTTATGTCGTAAAAATCCATTTTTTAAAGATACAATTTCTTAAACATCATCAAAATCAATTATTATTTTTGAAGTTGTTGGATGTGCTTGACAAGCTAAAACAAACCCTTCTTCTACTTCTCCATCAGTTAAAATACTATTTTTAGTCATAACGGCTTCACCCTCAATCACTTTACACAAACAACTGCTACAAACACCCCCCTGACAAGAATAAGGAGCGTCTAAATTGTTGCGTAAAGAAGCTGCTAGAATATCGTCTGTTTTGTTCATGGTAAAGGTTGTCTCTTCATCATCTAATAAAACAGTAACTTCTGTTTTACCTTCTTCAATTTCAACATTATTTTCTTCTGTTGAAGCTGTAAACAACTCAAAGTGAATTGTGTTTTCAGTAAAATTATTTTCGATTAAAGTATCTGAAACAATGTTAATCATTTCTTCTGGTCCACATAAAAAAGCAGCATCAAAAGCGATTTCTTTATGAATGTTTTTAACAAAATAGTTAGTAATACCCTTGTCGATTCTTCCAAATTGAGTATCAGAAACTCTTTCTTGACTAAAAATATAATGTAAGTTAAAAGTGTTTGGATATTGTTCTAAAAGAGCGTCTAATTGATTTTTAAAAATAGTATTTGCAGCAGATTTATTTCCGTAAACCAAGGTAAAAGTAGAAGATTTTTCAGTTTCTAAAACGGTTTTAATCATTGATAAAACAGGTGTAATTCCGCTACCAGCAGCAAAAGCTAAATAGTTTTTATTTGCTTCAGGAGATAAAACAAATTTTCCTTCAGGAACAAATACATCTAGCGCTTCACCATCTTTTAAAGAAGACGTTGCAAAAGTTGAAAACACTCCGTTTTCAACTGCTTTTACAGTAACTTTTAGTTCGTTGCTATTTGGTGAAGCACAGATAGAGTAGGCTCTTCGTACTTCTTGACCATTTATGATGGTTCTTAGGGTAATATATTGTCCGGCTTTATAAGAGAATTCTCCTTTTAAATTTGCAGGAACCTCAAATACTATTGAAACTGCATCTTCAGTTTCTTTGATAACTTTTTGAATTGTTAAAGTGTAATATTTCGACATCAATCTTTATTTAAAGATGCAAAAATAGGAAACAAATCACGAAAGCTATATTTTTAAAAAGGTTAAATTTAACAAGTAATTACTTTTCTTAAAATTGAGATTAAAAAAGAAAAGCAATTTTTTTGTAACGAAAACCATATTTAAGACACTTATAACCAGTAAACAATTAACCAAGTACTTATGTTTAGACGATTTTTAAAATTAGAATGGAAACAATATTTCCGTTCATCTTATTGGCAAAAGGGAATAGCGTTAAAAATTATCATGGGCTTTTTTGCTTTGTACATGATGGCCTCTTTTCTTGTTCTAGGGGTTGGAAGTTTTTTCTTAATTAGAAAAGCGATGCCAGGCTCGGACCCTTTACAAGTAGTAAATTCCTTTTTAATTTTTGCAATTATTGGAGATTTAATTTTTAGATATCTCATGCAAAAAATGCCAGTAATGAATGTAAAACCTTTATTGGTACTTCCCATCAAGAAGAATAAACTGGTGCATTATGTATTAGGCAAATCGATGTTTTCTGCATTTAATATTTTTTCATTGTTCTTCTATATTCCGTTTACGGTTGTTTTAATAGGGCAAGACTATAGTGTATATGGAGCTTTAGGGTGGCTGTTTACAATGATTTTTGTAACACAATGTGCCAACTTTTTAAACTTCATCATTAATAAAAACAATGTCGCTTTTTGGACTTTAGCGGTTTTATTATTGGGTACAATTGCTTTGCAGTATTTTAACATCTACGATATAACCATTCATAGTCAATCCGTTTTTGATGGTATTTTTGCAAACCCAATTTATGTAAGTGTTCCATTTGCATTATTGATAATTTTATATGTTATCAATCAAAAAATATTAAAACAGCAATTGTATTTAGATGCTGCGGTAAAAGTAAAAGTAAAAGAAGCAAATACAGCAGATTTATCTTGGGCAAACAGATTTGGAGAAATGGCGCCTTTTATAAAAAATGAAATTAGACTGATTTGGAGAAACAAAAGAACAAAAACGGTTTTCTTAATGTCTTTTGCATTTGTTTTATATGGATTGATCTTTTTTACAAATCCAATTTATGAAGAAAAAATGCCAGGGTTTTTAATATTTGCATCACTTTTTGTAACAGGCGGATTTGTTTTAAACTACGGACAGTTTATTCCTGCATGGGAAAGTTCTTATTACAAAATGTTGATGACTCAAAATCTTTCGTATAGAAAATACTTAGAATCTAAATGGTATTTAATGGTCGTTATTACGGCTGTGTTATTCATTTTAGCAACACCCTATCTTTATTTTGGTTTGAAATTTTATTTAATGATTGCTGCTGGAGCCGCCTTTAATATTGGTTTTAACACATTAGTGTTGTTATTCGCGGGGTCATTTAACAGAAAACAAATCGATTTAAATGCAAGTGGATTTGGAAATACACAAGGAACAAGCGCAAAACAATTTATTGTGATTATTCCAGTAATGTTAATTCCAATTGGATTATTTTATGCATTTAGCTTGCCCTTTGGGTTTAATGCAGGAATTGCTGCCATAGCAGGGTTCGGAATTTTAGGACTAGTAACAAAAAATTATTTTATGAATTTGATTGCTAAAAGGTATATTAAAGAAAAATACGCTGCCATTCACGCCTTCGATCAAAAAGCATAATCAACACAAATTAAGACACACAATAGTTATGATACATTCAAAAAACATTACAAAAAAATACGGTACTACTCAAGTATTAAATATAGAAGAATTAGAAATTCCAAAAGGACAAAGTTTTGGGTTGGTTGGAAATAACGGAGCAGGAAAAACTACTTTTTTTAATATCCTGTTAGATTTAATTAGACCTACAACAGGAGAAATTACAAACCATGATGTAATTGTAAATAAAAGTGAAGCTTGGAAATCTTTTACAGGTTCTTTTATTGATGAAACATTTTTAATTGGCTATTTAACAGCAGAAGAATACTTTGATTTTATTGGTGATTTACGTGGAATGAACAAAGCAGACATCAATAGTTTTTTAAGTAAGTTTGAAGAAATATTTAATGGGGAAATTCTAGGGAAAAAGAAATATTTAAGAGATTTGAGTAAAGGAAATCAGAAAAAAGTAGGAATTGTTGCTGCACTTTTAGGAAATCCGCAAGTTGTAATTTTAGACGAGCCTTTTGCAAATTTAGACCCAACAACACAAATCAGATTAAAAAAGATGTTAAGGGAGTTAACAGAAAATAAAGAAGTGACGGTTTTGGTTTCTAGTCACGATTTAAGTCATGTTACAGAAGTCTGTGAGCGCATCGTTGTTTTAGACAAAGGAAATGTAGTAAAAGACATAGAAACATCTCAAGAAACATTAAAAGAATTAGAAAGCTATTTCGCAGTATAAATTCTTTCTTATTTTATTATTACTTTTACGGCTTCTAAACACAATATTTTTTCAAAAAGAGGGTTGTGAGTAGGAGCTTTTTTATTGAAAAAAAGTTAAGATGTTTACTCAATTTTATGAAAAACAAAAACGCAATAGTATTTTTTTTGATAGCCGTAACGGCTTTTTTCTCTTGCAGTACAAAAAAAGATACTTTTGTAAGTAGAACTTACAATTCTATTACAACTAAATACAACATCTTGTATAATGGTAATTTGGCTTTTCAAGAAGGATTAGATAAAATCAACCAACAACATAAAGATAATTTTTGGGAGCAGCTTTTTATAGAGCCTATAACTTTTGAGGAAAAACCAACTTCAATTGCTTCTTTTGGAGGAAATCCAGGACCTCCTGGCTCGAGCAATACGGAAGATAAAACACTTACAACCTTTGATAAAGCAGAAGAAAAAGCGGTAAAAGCGATTCAGCTGCATTCAATGAATATTGGAGGAAGGGAGCGCAATAACCAAATAGATGAGGCTTATTTATTGCTAGGAAAATCTAGATATTATACACAACGATTTGTTCCTGCCATTGAAGCATTTAATTACGTGATTATTAATTATCCGTATGCAGATTTAATTGATGAAACTAGAATTTGGAGAGCAAAAACGAACATTCGTTTAGACAATGATGAGCTAGCAATAGAATCATTAAAGATTGTTTTATCAAATGAAAAATTAGCCCCAAAAACGAAAGAAGAAGCACATACGGCATTGGCAATGGCCTATCTAAAAAATGACAGCATTCAGAAGGCAATACAACAATTAACATTAGCAACGAACACTCAAATAAATGTTTCTCAAGCAGCAAGAAATTTATTTATACTAGGTCAAATTTACAACTCAGAAAACAAAAAAGATTCTGCCGCAGTTGTTTTTCAAAAATTAATCAACTTTAAAAAAGCACCTTATAAATTTAAAATTTATGCCAATATAGATTTGGCAAAAACCACCACAAAAGATTCTTCGGTTACAAGCTTAATTTCAAAGTTTAAAAAACTAATTAAAGAAAGAGAAAACAGAAAATATTTAGATGCGTTGTATTATCAAAAAGGCTTGCTAGAAGAAAAAAGAGATAGTTTGCATCTTGCCTTAGAAGATTTTAAAATGTCCCTTGCTATTCCCGATGGAGATAACATTCAGAAAACATATACGTATGAAAAGTTAGGAGATATCGCTTTTGATTTTTCCCAGTTTGTTAAAGCAGGAGCTTATTATGACAGTATAATTCAGATTTCAGAAAACAGCACAGAAAAACGGATTAGACAAATTAGAAGAAAGTATAAAAGTTTGGCGGCGTTAATTGATTTTGAAACAGTACTTAAAACAAACGATAGTGTTTTAAAGCTTGCAGATTTATCGAGGTTAGAGCAAATTACTTTTTTTAAAGAGCACATAGAAAGCCTTAAAAAAACTGACGAAGCAGCAGCAAAACAACAATTAGTAAACAGTTCTTTTGGCAGCTCATTTTCGGGAGGTTCTTCTATAAAATCAACCAATAAAGGCAAATGGTATTTTTACAATACGCAATCTTTAAATTTTGGTAAAAGTGAATTTGAAAAAACGTGGGGAAACAGACCATTAGAAGATAATTGGAGAATTTCCAACAAACAGCAAATACAAGTAACAACAGCGGACACCAAAAAAACAGCAACAGTTTTAGTACCAAAATACAATCTAAACACCTATTTAGATGCGCTACCAAAAACAAAATCAGACATTGATTCTTTAGTCTATAACCGAAATGAAGCACTGTATCAAACAGGAGTTATATACAAGGAGCAATTTAAAAATGTTGATTTAGCCATTCTTAGGTTAGAAAGACTGCTAAAAGAAAATCCAGATAGAAACTTGATACTGCCTACAAAATACCACCTGTATCAATTATATTTAGAGTTAAACAACCCTAAGGCACAAGTATATAAAGACGGTATTATTAAAGAATACCCTTCCTCTAAATATGCAGAAATATTATTGAATAAGCCTAAAAAACAAGACGACAAAAAGATAAGTCAGACAGAAGCAATATATAAGGAATTGTATTACATCTACAAGGAAGATAAATTTGCAGATGTTGTTTCTCAAATCATAGAATTAGAGCCAGAAATTAAAGATTCAAATTTAATTGCTAAATTTGAATTGCTTAAAGCGATGGCAATTGGCAAATATCAAAGTAAAAAGGCGTACCTTAAAGCGTTAGAATATGTCTCTTTTAATTTTGGAAACACCAAAGAAGGTCAAAGAGCAAAAGAAATAATAAATCAGTTAAATTAAAACATTCCCCAATGTTTGATAAAGGAAAAAATCAGAAAAACCCAAAAACAATGGAAAGAAATATCTTAGCCAAAAACACTAAAATTGTTGGAGATTTAAGTTCTGAAGGAGATTTTAGAATTGATGGTGTTTTAGAGGGAACTTTAGAAACAAAAGGAAGAGTAATTATAGGTTTAGATGGATTTGTGCAAGGAAAAGTATTGTGCGAAAATGCAGATATCGAAGGAAAGTTTTCTGGAGAATTAAAAGTAAACACAATGCTGTCAATTAAAGCATCAGCATCTATTTCAGGAGAAGTAGTTTTAGGAAAACTATCTGTAGAGCCAGGAGCAACTTTTAATGGGACTTGTACCATGAAAGGAGCTTTAAAAGAACTTAACGCAAATGAGCAAAAACCAACTTCCGAAGAAAGAACCGCTTAATAAGTTTATTAGACTAACAGGGGTAGGCTTGCAAATGGGGATTACCATTTATGTTGCAGCTTATTTTGGAAAAAAAATTGATGCATATTATCAATTCGATAAAAAATATTTCACCTTTATACTTATTATAATTGGATTTGTGACTTCGTTGGTGAGTCTACTTGTTCAATTAAAAAAAATTAATGAAAAAGACACTTAAACCTAAAAACCTTTTTATAGGTTTTCTCTTTAAAGCAACTCTTTATTTAGCTTTTGTTTTTGCCATACATTTAACCCTTTTAGTTGTTTTAGAAAAACCACTTTTCGAAAATCAAATAGTTCTAGCTTACCTTGTTAACTGGGCGTTGGCTCTTATAATTTTTAGAACACTATTGGTTTTTAGAAAAAAACCCAACGATTATTTAGGGTATATTTTTATGTATGGAAGCTTTTTTAAGTTTGCCCTCTTTTTTATCTTTTTTTACCCAAACTACAATAAGACTCTAGGCAATTCAAAAGAAGAATTTTTAACCTTTTTTACACCTTATTTAGTGTGTTTAATTATAGAAATTAAATCACTCATCAAGCTATTAAATTCTATAGAAAATAAGGATTCATAAAACCCTTTTGTTTTGAAGAAAAATAAAAGTATAAATAATTTTTAATTATTAAGAGAAAAAGTTACCTTTGCACCGATTTTAAAGACACTATTATCCGAGTGATATGAGAAGAAAATTTTCAATAAAAAAGATTACGTTTTTACTATTTTTAGTTTCGTTTGTTTCTGTGGCTCAGCATAATGAAAAAACAGATGCTGCAAATGCACCTAAAGAAGAAAAGGATTTAAAAGTTACGATTAAAGAATATATAAATCATCACTTGCTAGATTCTTATGATTTTGGGTTGTTTTCTTACACAAACGATCATAATGAAAAAGTACACATCGGATCTCCGTTGCCAGTAATTTTATGGGATAATGGGTTAAAAGTGTTTTTATCTTCAAAGTTCCACTACGGAGAAACATTGGCAGAGGTAGATGGAAATTATTACAAACTATATCACAATAAAATCTACAAGACAGATGCGCAAGGGACTATCAATTACGATGCAGAACACCACCCTACAAATGCAAAACCATTAGATTTTTCGATTACAAAAAACGTGGTAATGATTTTTGTTGTCTTTTTAATCATGTTTATTATGTTTAAAAGAATGGCAAGTGCTTACCAAAAAAATAACGGAATGCCAAAAGGAATGGGTCGCTTATTAGAGCCTATTGTTTTATACATCCGTGATGATATTGCAAAACCGAATATTGGAGAGAAGAATTACAAAAGATACATGAGTTATTTGTTAACCATCTTTTTCTTTGTTTGGATCGTCAATTTATTTGGATTAACACCAATTGGAGTGAACATAACAAACAATATTGCGGTTACATTTTGTTTGGCATTATTTACATATGTAATCACAACGGTTACAGCAAAAAAAGATTATTGGAAACACATCTTCTGGATGCCAGGAGTTCCTGTTCCAATGAAAATAATATTAGCACCTATTGAGTTTTTAGGAACCATTATCAAACCCTTTTCATTAATGATACGTTTGTATGCAAACATTACTGCAGGGCACATCGTGTTAATGAGTATCATTGGTATGATGTTCGTTTTTAATAACTGGTTAGGAAGTTCACTTTCGTTTTTCTTAGCATTTGTATTAGGGATATTAGAGTTGTTAGTTGCAGCTTTACAAGCCTATATTTTTACAATGTTATCTGCCTTGTATTTTGGTTCGGCGGTAGAAGAACATGATGAACACCATTAGAGGTTAATTTTTAATTTGAATGTTTAATAATTAAATATATATATCATGGAAGGATTAAATTATGTAGGAGCAGGATTGATTGTGATTGGTGCTGGTATTGGTATCGGTCAAATTGGTGGAAAAGCGATGGAAGCTATTGCTCGTCAACCAGAAGCAACTGGAAAAATCCAAACAGCGATGTTAATTGCAGCGGCACTTATCGAAGGGATAGGATTTGCAGCATTATTCGCGGCTTAAAACAAATAACAAAAGCTATAACGGTTGGTTATAGCTTTTGTTTACAACAAAAAAAGATCATTATTATATACATATATTATGGATAAGTTATTAAGTGAATTTTCTTTAGGATTGTTTTTTTGGCAATTATTATTATTTGTCGGATTGGTTCTTTTATTAAAAAAGTTTGCATGGAAACCTATTTTAGATGCGGTTAATGAAAGAGAAGAGGGAATTAAAAAAGCCTTAGAGTCTGCAGAAAACGCAAAAAAAGAGATGCAAAACTTAGCTTCAGATAATGAAGCTCTTATAAAAGAAGCTAGAGCAGAAAGAGACGCAATGTTAAAAGAAGCTCGTGAAATTAGAGAAAAAATGATTTCAGAAGCGAAAGAAGATGCAAAAGAACAAGGTGCAAAAATGATTGAAAATGCAGTAATTGCAATTGATCAAGAAAAGCAAGCAGCATTAGCACATTTGAAAAAAGAAGTAGGCGATTTATCAATGATTATTGCAGAAGCAATACTTAAGAAAGAATTATCTTCTCAAGATGATCAAATTAAATTGGTAGAAGGAATGCTTAAAGATGTTACCTTAAACTAATTCGTTATGAAAGGAGCAAGAGCAGCATTACGTTACGCAAGAGCTATTTTAAACTTAGCCAAAGATTCTCGGTTAGAAAAAGAAGTTAATAAAGACATGGAATTTATTAGCGGAACAATTTCTGGTAGTGAAGACCTAGAAAGAATGTTGAAGAGTCCTGTAATTAAATCAGCAGAAAAAAATAAAGCGCTACATGCTCTTTTTGGAGAAAAAGTAAATGCAATTACTCTAGGTTTATTTAACCTTTTAGAAGAAAATAAGCGTACGGTTATGTTACAATCAATCGCTCAACAATACATTATTATTTACGATTTCTTAAAAAGCTTGGATACAGCGATAGTTACAACAGCTATTCCTTTAACAGCAGATTTAGAAGCACAAATATTAGAGAAAGTTATTGAGCTTACAGGTAACAAAACCAATATAGAAAACATTATAGATCCAAAAATTATTGGAGGATTTATTTTACGAGTTGGAGACATGCAATACGACGCAAGTATTTCAAACAATTTTAGTGAATTAAGAAAGGAATTTGACAACAGTCATTATATCCCTAAAATTTAATTATACATCAAATTATAAAAGATGGCAACAATTAAACCAGCTGAAGTATCAGCAATTTTAAAGCAACAATTAACAAATTTCGAAGCAAAAGCTTCGTTAAACGAAGTAGGTACCGTATTACAAGTAGGTGATGGTATTGCTCGTGTTTATGGATTATCTAATGTTCAATACGGAGAGTTAGTTTCTTTTGCGAGTGGATTAGAAGGAATCGTATTAAACTTAGAAGAAGATAACGTAGGGGTTGTACTATTAGGAGATCCTACATCAGTAAGAGAAGGTTCTACCGTAAAACGTACAGAACGTATTGCTTCTTTAAAAGCTGGAGAAGGCGTTGTTGGACGTGTGGTTGACACTTTAGGAAACCCTATTGATGGTAAAGGACCTATTGAAGGAAAAACCTATGAAATGCCTTTGGAGCGTAGAGCGCCTGGAGTAATTTATAGAGAGCCTGTAACAGAACCTTTACAAACAGGAATTAAATCTATCGACGCAATGATTCCAGTTGGGAGAGGTCAGCGTGAGTTAATCATTGGAGATCGTCAAACAGGAAAATCTACTGTTGCAATTGATACGATTTTAAATCAAAAAGAATTTTTTGATGCTGGTGAGCCAGTTTATTGTATCTATGTTGCTATCGGTCAAAAAGCATCTACAGTTGCAGCCATAGCAAACATGTTAGAAGAAAAAGGAGCTTTAGCTTATACTACAATTGTAGCAGCAAATGCATCAGATCCTGCAGCAATGCAAGTATATGCACCATTTGCTGGAGCAGCCATTGGAGAATATTTTAGAGACTCTGGAAGACCAGCTTTAATTATTTATGATGATTTATCGAAACAAGCGGTTGCCTACCGTGAAATTTCTTTATTATTAAGAAGACCACCGGGACGTGAGGCATATCCTGGGGATGTATTTTACTTACACTCAAGATTATTAGAGCGTGCTGCAAAAATTATTAATGATGATAAAATTGCTAGTGAAATGAACGATTTACCAGATTCTTTAAAAGGAATTGTAAAAGGTGGAGGTTCTTTAACAGCATTGCCAATTATTGAAACTCAAGCAGGAGACGTATCAGCATATATTCCAACAAACGTAATTTCGATTACAGATGGACAAATTTTCTTAGATGGAGATTTATTTAACTCAGGTGTTCGTCCTGCAATTAACGTAGGTATTTCTGTATCGCGTGTTGGAGGTAATGCTCAGATTAAATCAATGAAAAAAGTATCTGGTACCTTAAAATTAGATCAAGCTGCTTTCCGTGAATTAGAAGCATTTGCAAAATTTGGTTCTGATTTAGATGCAGCAACAATGAGTGTAATTTCTAAAGGACAACGTAATGTTGAAATTTTAAAGCAAGCTCAAAATGATCCCTATTCTGTGGAAGATCAGGTAGCGATTATTTATGCAGGTTCTAAAAACTTGTTAAGTAAAGTACCTGTAAATAAAGTAAAAGAGTTTGAAAGTGATTATATCGCATATTTAAATGCAAAACATAGAGATACTTTAGACACCATAAAAGCAGGAAAATTAACCGACGAAGTGATTGCTACGTTAGAAAATGCTGCAAAAGAGATTTCAAGTAAATATTAAGCACAAAGTTGAAATTCGTGCAAAAGCAGGAGTTTCATCATTCAAATAATATAGAATGGCAAACTTAAAAGAAATACGCAATAGGATAACATCGATTGGTTCTACCATGCAGATTACTAGTGCCATGAAAATGGTATCTGCTGCAAAGTTGAAAAAAGCGCAAGATGCAATAACAGCAATGCGTCCTTATTCGTCTAAGTTAACCGAATTATTACAAAGTTTAAGCGCTACTTTAGATAGCGATGCTGGTGGTGCATATTCTAATCAGAGAGAAGTTTCAAAAGCATTAATCGTTTTAATTACTTCTAATAGAGGTTTGTGTGGTGGATTTAATTCTTATGTAATTAAAGAAACTCTAAGCACTATAGAAAACAAATACAACAACTGTACTGTTGATCTACTTACTATTGGTAAAAAAGGACATGGAATTTTATCAAAAAAATACAATGTGATTGAAAACAACAATGATGTTTATGATGATTTAACCTTTGATAATGTTGCTGTAATTGCAGAAAAATTAATGAGTTTATTTGTTGATGGAAGCTACGATAAAATAGAAATCGTTTACAATAGATTTAAAAATGCTGCAACTCAAATTCCGACTGTAGAACAATTTTTACCAATAAAACCTGTTGATGGAGAAAACGCAAATGCGAATGTAGATTACATTTTTGAGCCTTCTAAAGAAGAAATTGTTTTAGAGCTAATACCAAAGTCTTTAAAAACTCAGTTGTATAAATCTATTAGAGATAGTTTTGCTGCAGAGCATGGTGCTCGTATGACAGCAATGCATAAAGCAACAGATAATGCAACAGATTTACGTGACGATTTATTATTAACTTATAATAAAGCACGTCAAGCTGCCATTACAAATGAAATTTTAGAAATTGTTGGAGGGGCTGAGGCGTTGAATAATTAGGTTGAGCTAATTATAAATAATATTTAAGAGAGCTTATCAATTTTGATAAGCTCTTTTTTTTGTAAATTGGCATAACAATTGAAATAAGACTTAAAAAAAGATCATATGAAATCACTAAAAATAAGTATTTTAATTTTTGCAGTAGTTAGTTTTTCTCAATGTAAAACAATGAAATTAACAGAAACTGCACCATTCAAAATAACAGGAGCAACCTATCATAATTGGGTTGGAGGGCAGCCAGGTGTTAGTGGAACAAATTTAATTTTTGGTGTAGATAATGACACCAACATTACTTTTAAAAAAATATATTTTCAGAACAAAGTTGTAGAGGGTGAAATAGAAAACAGAAATGGCAAAAAATATTTCATAGCAAATTTTAGTACTTCGGCAAAAAGAGTTTTAGTAACCAAAACCACCACCTATATAAATGGAGGTATTGTTATGGATGACAAAAAAAATAATCCAAAAATTAAAAGAGAAAAAATTCCGTTTAATTTAAAACCAAATGAGGCCGTTATAAGTTATATTTTAGGAAAAAAAAAATACTATTATAAAGTGTCAAAAATTAAAAAAACAGATACAATTTACTATCCATAAGAAAACAAGATTTCATTTATAAAAAGGCAACCATATTGGTTGCCTTTTCTTTTTGGCACGCAATTTGAAAATATAGCTATAGAATCATTAAATGAAAGCTTATGAAATCAGTAAAACTACTTTTACTCCTTTTTATTACAGGGTCGGTATTTACATCATGTAAACTTATAGACGATGAGTACCTGTTTGAGATTCCTTTAGAAGAAGTAATGTCAGAATACGATCTTTGGTATGTAGATTATCATAAAACAACAGGAAACGGCGATGTACCTTTTTTATCAAAAGCGTTTACGGTTTCTTTTTTTAATGGGCAACTCTATGCAAACAATAACATTGCAGACATCGGAATCACTGGAAATGGTTTGGGAATTAAAGTTGGAAATTATAATACGTTTAATGGATATCTAGAAATTGCTCATTCTTTAGATGGAGTGTATGATTTTGATGTCTATGTAATTTCTGCAAACGAAATACGAATAGACGATACATTTAATGACGTTTCATACTATTTAGTGGGTTATCAAAGAAATAATTTTGATTATGATAAGTTGTTTTATGAAAACATAGAATATTTTTTACAAGAATATGTTGCTTGGGAAAAAACAACCACAAGTAATTCAGGAGCTATCAACCCTTTTGATGAAGAAATGTTTTTACAATTTACACCAGAAAACAACACAACATTCTATTCATCAAAAGATCCTTTTGGCACAAATATTGATATAATTAATTGGGATTTTGTAGGGAGTTATCAAATATTCGATGTACAGAATTATGACGACCTAAAGATTTTAACACTTAATTATGATGGAGGAGACAATGAAGAGTTTGAATTAAGCGTTATTAATGATGGTAAAATAAGTTTATACCACATAAGTTCACAAACAACGTATGAGTTCAGTGGAAGAGGTTTTATCCAATTCTTAAAAGGAGGAAAAGAAAAACCAAATGTAAGGAACAGTGGTAGAAAGCGAACTAAGATACAAAGAGAAATAAAAGTTAGAAGACATTTAAAATAAAGTTTGGTTAGTTGATTTTTAATTGGTTGGTTAAGCAGCCAATTAAAATAAACCGCTCTAGAGGTAGAGCGGTTTTTTCATGCTTTTTAGTTTTGATTTTTACTAGAACTCAAGTATCTTTAACAAAAAAAAATCAATGAGCCTAACAGCATTTATTACCGGCGCAACGTCCGGAATTGGAAAAGCAACTGCAGAGTTGTTTGCTAAAAATCAAATTCGATTAGTTCTTTGCGGAAGAAGAAAAGAACGACTATATGAATTACACCAAACATTAGGAAAGCTTACTGAGGTTACGACACTACAATTTGATGTTCGAAATAAAGAAGAGGTGTTTTCTGCTATCCAATCTTTGCCAGAAAAGTTTAGTGATATAGATATTTTATTAAATGTTGCTGGTAACGCACATGGTTTAAGTACCATTCAAGATGGAGATTTAGATGACTGGGATGCAATGATAGACATCAATGTAAAAGGATTGTTATATGTTTCTAAAGCCATCATTCCTAAAATGACCAAAAAAAACAAAGGTTTTATCGTTAATATAGGCTCTATAGCAGGAAAAGAGGTGTATCCGAACGGAAATGTTTATTGCGCCTCTAAATACGCTGTAAATGCTTTAAATAAAGCAATGCGAATCGATTTAAACAATTACAATATCCGTGTTTCTGCAATTCATCCGGGTGCTGTTGAAACAGAGTTTTCAGAAGTCCGTTTTAAAGGAGATACAGAAAAAGCAAAAAGTGTTTATGCTGGGTACAAAGCGCTAAAAGCAGAAGATATTGCAGACATTATTCATTTTGTAGTTACAAGACCTTATCATGTAAATATTGAAGATTTAATTGTATATCCAACAGCACAAGCAAGCGCTACGATTATGAATAAAAATTAAGATGATTAATAAACGCCTTTTAATCAAAAACTTGTTGTCTCATAATGACGAGAATAGTTTTTATGATAAAAAGCAAAAGTTATCTCTTCATAATAAAGAAGGTAAAGCCAAGTTTATAAAACATATTTGTGCGCTGTCAAACTCAAATCCAACCAACAATTCTTATGTTGTTATTGGAATTGAAGATGGAGAAAACAAAATAGTTGGTGTCGATTTCTTTGATGACAGTAAAATTCAAAATTTGGCAAACGCCTACTTAACAAACCCACCAAAAATTCAATACGAAAACGTCCCTTTTCCTACTTTACCACGTCATAAAGTAATCGGTTTGGTTACCATTTCTCCTAATAACACAATAACATCTCTTTCAAAAAATGCCTGGAAGTACAAACAAGGTTCGGTGTTTTTTAGACGAGGTAGTAATTCAATGCCTTCAAAAGGAAATTTTGAACTCAAAAACACAAACCAAGATATTGTTGAAGCAATTGAGAAGAACGCGAGTAATAATATAGAGTTAACATTAAACGGCGTTTTTGATTTTATCAACAATCATAAAAAAGAATATCATCCACAATACAAAGTTTTTAATGAGCAGTTTGTGTTGTGTTGGGCAGGAAGAAAGTCGATGATTAATGGAGAAGAGTTTTTCTCTAGAGTAGATATTGAGTTGATTAATGAACAAGTTCAGTTGTTTTTTTCTGCCTTAGACGAAGTACAGATTAGTTACAACTCACATTCTTTTATCATTACAGAATATATTTTATTAGGAATTGATAAAAACGAAACGCATTATCCGCTAGAGAAGACCATCATTCACTTTAAAGATAATGGTAAGCACGATATTGTAAATGAATTGTTGTTTAAACCGCCAGCTTTTGATGAGGTTATTATTAAACACATCTACAATAATAATAATGCTATTGTAAAAAAAATAGTTGCAAAAAAAGCACTTTCGGTTACAGAACATGAAGATGTATTAAGACTTCCAACAAACTATTTAATTTGTTACTTACACGGCCATTTAGACGCACCGAACCAATTACTAAAAGCAAAAGAATACATTAAAAGTCTTTCAGACAAGACAACGTATATTAAATATAAGGAAGCGATGCGTGTGCTACGAAAAGTAAAGTATAATTAAATACTCTTATAAAGTTTCTTTCCCTCTCTAACGATAATTTCTATCATTTCTTCAATATCTTTTTCAGAAGTTCTAAAATTTACGATACAAGCACGTAAGCAATACTTGTTTTTTATAACAGCATTAGACACAAATAATTCTCCACCAGCTTGTAAATTATTTAACAACTCTTCATTAAGGGTATTTAAATATTCTTCAGAAAGGTTTTCTTCCGGAACATACCTAAATGTTGCTATGCTTAAACTGTGAGACACAGCTTCTAATTCTGAATGATTATCAGACTTATCAAATAGCTTTTTAGCTAAATCTATATCTTCATTAATCATTTGTATATACCCATTTTTCCCAATTTGTTTTAATGCCAACCAAACTTTTAAAGCTCTAAAACCTCGAGAATTTTGCAAGCCAAATTCGTAATAATTGTGATCAGTATTACTAAAATTATAATACTCTGGATGTGAACTAAATGTATCAATTAAATGTTGCGGATTTTTTACCAATGTACAACCAGCTTCTAATGGGCTATATAGCCACTTATGAGGATCTAATGCAATAGAATCTGCCTCTTCTATTCCATCAAAAAGCGATTTGTATTTTGGTACAACTGCCGCAGGAACACCGTAAGCACCATCTATATGAAACCAGATATCATATTTTTTTGAAATAGTTGCAATCTCTTTTAAATTATCAACCGCCCCAGTACTTATATCACCTGCGGTACCAGCAATGATCATTGGTGTGTAACCTTTTTCTAGATCTTCTTTAATCGTTTTCTCAAGAAGATTTATGTTCATTTTATTTTGATCATCCGCAGGTATCCAACGAATAGAATCTGTAACCAACCCGAACAAAACGACTGCTTTTTCTATCCAGGTATGCGTCGTTTGAGAACAATAAACGGTTAATTGATTTGACGTGTTTGAAATTCCTTTTTCTTTAATTTCTTCAGGCGCTTTAGCAGTTCTTGCAGCTAAGAACCCAGTGAAATTTGCCATGTTTCCTCCGCTTACCAAAATTCCTCCATAATTTGGAGAAACACCAATAAATTCTGCTAACCATTGGATGGTTTGTTTTTCAATTTCTGTTGCAACTGGACTTAATATCTGAGCTCCAACATTAGGGTTTATTGTTGCCGCTAATAAATCTGCTAAAGCACCAATTGGTGTTGGAGAAGAAGTAATGTACCCCATAAATTTTGGATGTCCATTTAACAACGAATTTTCCATTAAAATATCTGTGGTTCTTGCCAATAATTCATCAGGAGAACTTCCATTTTCAGGTAAAGGTGAATTTCCAATTAGTTCAGAAATTTCTAAATTTGATTTACTTGTAGTTACTGTCTTTTTATCAATTGTATTTATAAATTCAGCGATTTTATCAATTAATTCATAGCCCATTTTTTGAAATAGGGTTTTATCAATTTCAATAGGTGCTCTTCTATCGGTTTTTATAAGTATTAGCTTTATTCTTACTACGAGACAAAATTACAAAGAAAACAAGCCTAACCATTTTCTTAAAAATTTAAAAAGTTTAAAAAGTATTCAAATAAGTTCAAATTAATTTTTGTCTCTAGTTTTTAGAACAATCTAAGGTATACATTTTAGGCTAAACATTAAAAAACCCAACTCATTTGAGTTGGGTTTTTGTTATACTGTAATTAATTTCCTCTACGTCGACCTCTTTGTCTTGGAGGATTGTCTTTTTTCCACTTTTCATACTTCACCCATTGAGTTTCAGAAAAAATAGCTTTTAAACCTTTATCTGTTTCTTCTTGAAGCTTCATAAATGCAGCTCTCATTCCTTCTCTATCACCACTAGATCTTAGCTCTTGCATCTTCTTAGCTCTTTTTTCACTAGAAGCGATAAGTAAATCATACACTTTTGTGTGCTGTTCATCAGATAAACCAAATTCTTTTTGCCAAGTATCAGCATTTGTTTTTGCTTGTACTTTTGGATCTGGGCGCTCACCTCTTTGAGCTTGAACAGTTAATGCTCCAATAAAAAATAGAATTGTAACTATTATGTGTTTTGTTTTCATGATATAATTGTTTTTAGTTTTTTCACTCCCAGATTTACCTGGAATATCTGTGCTTAGACTATTTTTTTTTAGATTGGTTTAATCCTAATAATTATTTTTTAGACCCCTTCTGGATATATCTTTTTTAACTCAGATGCTTTTATTTTAATCATATTTACATCTAGAGAAATATCTTTAAGTGGCTTATTGGTAGTGTCTCTTTCAATATTTGTTATCGTATTTATAACATCCATTCCCTTAATTACTTTTCCAAAAACGGTGTATTTGTCATCTAGCCTACTTAAACCCTCTTTATTTTGAACAATATAAAATTGACATCTAGCAGAAAGCATTTTTGGGTTGTCATCACGTCCAGCTCCTACAGCTCCATATACATGACGCAAATTTTTATCAAATTCTGGTTCTAATAAATATTCTGGATTGTTAAACCCTTCTGGTGTATCTGGACAACCACCCTGAGCAACAAAATTTGGAATTACGCGATTAAATGTATAAGTATCCCAATAACCATCATTTGCTAATTGGGTAAAACTTGCTTTGTGTTTTGGAGTTTCATTATATAACCAAATTAAGATCTCACCCTTTGGGGTAATAATCTGACCTATATTGTATGTTTTTTCTGTTTTGCATGAAATCACGCCAATAAGAATAAATAAGTAAATAAATGTTTTCATGAATGTTTTCATTTAGTTTATATAAAAATAGATATAATAGTTTAATTATTCTCATTAAACAAAAAACCCACTCAATTGAGTGGGTTTTTTAAATATGTAATTGATTTTTATAAATCAAATTTAATTCCTTGAGCTAAAGGCAACTCATCAGAATAGTTAATGGTATTTGTTTGTCTTCTCATATACACTTTCCATGCATCAGAGCCAGATTCACGTCCACCACCTGTTTCTTTTTCACCTCCAAAAGCACCTCCAATTTCAGCACCAGAAGTTCCAATATTTACATTAGCGATACCACAATCAGAGCCAGCAAATGATAAGAATTTTTCAGCTTCTTTCATTTCATTAGTCATGATTGCAGAAGACAATCCTTGAGCTACACCATTTTGTTTCTCAATGGCATTTTCTACTTCTCCAGAATATTTCATTACATATAAAATCGGAGCAAATGTTTCGTACTGTACAATTTCAAAATGGTTTTCAGCTTCAATAATTGCAGGCTTCACATAGCACCCGCTTTCGTAACCTTCTCCTTCTAAAACACCACCTTCAACTAGTACATTTCCGCCTTCAGCTTTTGCTTTTTCAATTGCTGATAAATAGGTATTTACTGCATCTTTGTCAATTAACGGACCAATATGGTTTTTCTCATCCAAAGGATTTCCAATAGTTAACTGCTTGTATGCGCCAACAATAGCATCTCTTACTTTGTCATAAACAGATTCGTGAATAATTAATCTTCTTGTAGACGTACAACGTTGACCACAAGTTCCCACTGCACCGAACACAGCACCCGGAACCACCACTTTTAAATCTGCAGTTGGTGTAATAATGATGGCATTGTTTCCTCCTAATTCTAATAATGATTTTCCAAAACGTTGTGCAACAGTTGCACCAACAATTCTTCCCATTCTTGTAGAACCTGTAGCAGAAACTAGTGGAATACGACTATCTGTAGTCATCATTTCTCCAACTTTATAATCCCCGTTAATAATACAAGAAATACCTTCAGGTAAGTTGTTGTTTTTTAAAATTTCTGCAATAATATTTTGACAAGCAATGGAACATAATGGTGCTTTTTCTGAAGCTTTCCAAACACACACATCTCCACAAATCCAAGCTAAAGCTGTATTCCAAGCCCAAACAGCAACAGGAAAATTAAATGCAGAAATAATTCCAACTACACCTATTGGATGCCATTGTTCTCTCATCACATGTCCTGGTCGCTCAGAAGGGATTGTTTGTCCGTTTAATTGTCTTGATAAACCAACGGCAAAATCACAGATGTCTATCATTTCTTGAACCTCTCCATACCCTTCTTGTAAAGATTTTCCCATTTCATAGGAAACTAATTTTCCTAAAGGCTCTTTTAAGTCTCTTAATTTATTTCCAAATTGACGAACGATTTCTCCTCTTTGAGGAGCTGGCATATTTCTAAAAGATACAAATGCTTTCGTTGCGGTTTGCATCACTTTTTCGTAATCTTCTTTAGATGTTGCTGTAACCTTGCCGATTAAAGCACCATCTGTTGGAGAGTATGATGAGATAGTTTCCCCGCTTCCAAAGTTGTTAGAACCTGTAGAAGTTCCATTATTTATATCTTTTACGCCTAATTGCTGCAAGGCCTCTTTAATACCAAATTTGCTCATTTTTGTAGTTTTTTTATTTGTTAAAACTGAAGATCAAAACTACAAATAATTTAGGAGATAATAAATTAAACAAAAATCAAATTAATGTTTAATTTTAAACATTAAAATTGTAACCATTCTTCTGGTAAAGGTTTTAAATCTAATTCTTTAACCTCTGATTTAATTTCAATTTCTACAATTGGAGGTTTTTGAAGAGATAAGTTTATTTTTCTCTTCTTCTTGATTTTTTTTAGAACAACATCTATGGTATTTCCTTCACTTAGAATTAAGTTATTTAATAATAAATTTGATTCTTGTTTTAAGTCAAAACAATCAACAAAATAAGTAGGGTTGTTATTTTGATAAATAAACCATTGACCTGATTTTTTCTTTTTTGGTTCTAGAATTTGTTTAGAACCAGTTATGGTTCTATAGGTGGTGAGTTTTACTTATTCATGTAACAATTAATTTAGGGGATTTTTATAAATATAATACTTTTTAGCGTTTAATCAACAAAAACAAAAGTTTTATTAAGTCTAAAAAGATTTAGCAAAAGTAATACCAAAGAAAAAAAATCAAAAGAATTTTAACATTATTAACAATTTTACTATAAAGATGTTTTTATCAACTATTTTTGTAAAAGATGCGAAATAAGCTTTTTAAAATACAATCAAGTCAGGAATTTAAGACCCTTTCTTTAGAAGTTTTTAAACACCAGTTTAAAAACAATAAAGTATATCGATCTTTTTGTGATTTGTTATATGTGCACCCTTCAGATGTTTCCAACATAGAAAAGATACCTTTTTTACCGATTCAATTTTTTAAATTACGAAAAGTACTTTCTTCTTTAGATGAAATAGAAGAGGTTTTTTCTAGTTCTGGAACAACAGGGAGCACCACAAGTCAACATTTTGTAACGGATATTTCTTTGTATGAAGAAAGCTATTTAAAAGGGTTTCATCATTTTTATAGAGATATAAAAGAATATACTGTTTTAGCCTTACTGCCAAATTATTTAGAAAGAAAAGGCTCGTCTTTGGTTTATATGGTAAATGATTTGATACAAAAATCAAAACAACCAGAAAGCGGATTTTATCTAAACAATTTAAAAGAACTTTCAGAAGCCTTAATTCGTCTTGAAGCCTCAGAAAAAAAGGTGTTGCTAATTGGTGTTTCTTTTGCCTTATTAGATTTGATTGATGAATATCAATTTAATCTAAAAAATACCGTTGTAATGGAAACAGGCGGAATGAAAGGAAGACGAAAAGAATTGATTCGTGATGAATTGCATGCGATTCTTAAAAAAGGATTTGGTGTTTCTGAAATTCATTCAGAATACGGAATGACAGAGTTGTTAAGTCAGGCCTATTCTAAAGGAAATGGAGTTTTTGAGTGCCCACCTTGGATGAAAGTTTTAACACGCGATACCGAAGATGCATTAAGTATTCAGGCACTTTCAAAAACAGGAGGAATTAATATAATTGATTTGGCAAACTACAATTCATGCTCGTTTATTGCCACTCAAGATTTAGGAAAAGTACACCAAAATGGAAGTTTCGAAATTATTGGACGCTTTGATAATTCTGATATTAGAGGTTGTAATTTGATGGTGTTGTAAAAATTAGATTACTTTTTTAGAAACATATTTTAACTACAATGTAGTTTATTTTAAATAATTTTAACTACATTTGTAGTAAATATTAAAAAAATGAGTCAAAAAGCACTTGGAGAATTTGAGGAAATTGTAATACTAATTGTAGCCATTCTCAATGGGGACGCATATAGTGTAGGCATTATAACAGAGATTGAAGAACGCTTAAATAGAAATGTTAGTTTGGGAGCAATTCAAACCGTTTTAAAAAGACTGGAAAAAAAAGGGTTGTTAAAGTCAGAATTTGGTGATGCAACCAACGAAAGAGGTGGAAAACGAAAACGTCTCTATGAGGTTACAGCAGCGGGACAAAAAATACTGGATCAAACAAGAGTACAAAGAAATTCACTGTGGGAAGCTATACCAAGACTTTCATTCAATTTACATTAAATGAATCAAAAGAAAAATAAACCATCACGAATCGCAATGATGATCTTCAATTGGTATTGTCATCCTGATTTTCGAGAAGAAATTGAAGGAGATTTGTTGGAGCGGTTTAACATATACTCCTTAAAATATGGTTATACCAAAGCAAATAGACTTTTTATAAAAGAGGTTATCTCTTTATTTCGACCATCTATTGTTGGAAATATTTATCATTTAACAAATACAGGAACTATGGAAATTACAAACCAAAACAAAAGATTGATTACTATTTTGGCTACTGCTTTAGCAATATTATTAATTCCGCTTATTGCGATGATTTTTACCAACGATGTAAGTTGGAAAATTTTTGATTTTCTCGTTGCAGGGGTTTTATTGATTGGAACAGGATTAACACTTGAATTTATTTTAAGAAAAATAAAAACATTACGATATAGAATTTTATTAGGGATTCTGTTATTCGTTTTACTTTTTCTAATTTGGGTAGAGCTTGCTGTTGGAGTTTTCGGAACACCGTTTGCAGGTAGTTAGAAAAATATGGCTAATAAATATAAAAGTATTTGTAATTTATGAATGCATACATCGATAACATGTAAAATCAATTTCGATGAAACATCTCCTTACAATTCTATTTATAAGTATTTCAACTACTTTTTTTGCACAACAACAATACAATACCACTAAAGGTTTTATTGCAGAAGGTTATGATGTTGTTGCTTATTTTAATAACAACCCAGAAAAAGGAAATAAAAAATTTCAAACCACTTTTGATGGTGTGAAATTTATGTTTTCTACCAAAGAAAATTTAGAAACATTTAAAAAAATGCCTAAAAAACACATGCCTCAATACGGTGGATATTGTGCCTACGCTATCGGGAAAAACGGAGAAAAAGTATCTATCAACCCTAAAACATTTGAAATAAGAGATGGTAAATTATACTTGTTTTACAATTCTTGGGGAACCAACACCTTAAAGCTTTAGACTAAGGAAGGTGCAGAAGAATTAAAAAAAGCTGCAGATAAAAATTGGGAGAAGTTAAAAAAGAATTAGCATTTGTAATTCCTGAGTAAGCAGGAATAACAGTTTTTACTCTAAATTACTCAACGTTTAATAAAAAATAACTTTTCTTTCCGCGTTGCAACAACACATATTTGTTTGCAATTAAGTCATCAGAAGTAATTGTATAATCTTCTTTTACTTTTTCTTTATTTACAGAAACGGCATTTTCTTTTAAGGCTCTACGAGCATCAGAATTTGATGCTAAAAAACTAGTTTTTGCCGCTAAAGCCCCAATCATATCCAATCCGTTATCAATGTCTTCTCTTAAAACAGAAGCCTGAGGTACGCCTTCAAAAACATCTAAAAATGTTTGTTCATTTAACGATTTAATATCGTCAGAAGTAGATTTTCCAAACAAAATATTTGAAGCTTTTATAGCATTTTCATACTCCTCTTTTCCGTGAACTAATACAGTCACTTCTTCTCCTAAACGTTTTTGCAAAACACGTACATGAGGTGCTTCTTTGTGTTCTTCAATCAAAGCATTAATAGTTTCTTTGTCTAAAAAAGTAAAGATTTTAATATATTTTTCTGCGTCTTCATCAGAAGTATTCAACCAATATTGGTAAAATTTATAAGCAGAGGTTCTTTTCGCATCTAACCAAACATTTCCACCTTCAGATTTTCCAAACTTAGAACCATCTGATTTTGTAATTAACGGACAGGTAATTGCATATCCTTTTCCGCCGCCAATTCTTCTTATTAATTCTGTTCCGGTTGTAATATTTCCCCATTGATCAGAACCACCCATTTGTAAAGTTGCTGAGTTTTCTCTGTATAAATGCAAGAAATCATATCCTTGAACCAATTGATAGGTAAATTCTGTATAAGACATTCCTTCTTTAGACTCTGATCCAATTCTGTTTTTTACAGAATCTTTTGCCATCATATAATTTACGGTAATGTGTTTTCCTACATCTCTGATAAATTCTAGGAATGAAATTTCTTTCATCCAGTCGTAATTATTTACCAACAGCGCAGCGTTTTTGGCGTCAGATTCAAAATCTAAAAAATGACCTAATTGTGCTTTTACACATTCTTGATTATGACGTAATGTTTTTTCATCTAACAAGTTACGTTCAGAAGATTTACCTGAAGGATCACCAATCATTCCTGTTGCACCACCAACCAAAGCAATGGGTCTATGTCCGCATCTTTGATAATGTGCCAATAACATAATAGGAACCAAATTACCAATATGCAACGAGTCTGCTGTTGGATCAAAGCCAACGTAAGCGCTACGCATTTCTTCTAATAAGTGTTCTTCTGTTCCAGGCATGCTATCGTGTAACATTCCTCTCCATTGTAATTCTTCAATAAAATTTTTCATCGTCATAAATTAATCAGTCAGCAAAGATACTTTTATCCTTCAAAAAAAACTATTTTAGCAACTAGGATTTTAGATTTTAACAATGATTTTAGTAACGGGAGGTACGGGTTTAGTTGGTTCTAATTTATTATTTCAGTTAACTTTAGAAAATAAAAATATTAAAGCCATATATAGAACTGAAAAAAGTGTAGAAGGCGTAAAAAAAATATTTTCATATTTTACAGATGATGTAGAAAAGCTGTTTTCTAAAATTGATTGGGTTCAGGCAGATATTACAGAAATCCCTTCATTAACAAAGGTTTTTAAAGATATTACTGTTGTGTACCATGCAGCAGCACTGGTCTCTTTTGACGCGAAAGACTATCGAAAAATGCGCCAAATAAATATTGATGGAACTGCAAATGTTGTAAATCAATGCATTAGTAATTCTGTAAAAAAAATGTGCTATGTAAGTTCTATTGCTGCTATTGGAAATTCTATAGAAAAGAATGAAGTAACAGAGGAGAATGAGTGGAGTGTCGAGTCTAGTAGTAATGGCTATGCAATTACTAAATATGGTGCAGAAATGGAAGTTTGGCGTGGAAGTCAAGAAGGAATTGATGTTGTTATTGTAAATCCAGGAGTAATTTTAGGGGCTGGTTTTTGGACTCTAAATACCGGACAATTCTTTTCTAAAGTTGCTAAAGGTTTTTCTTTTTACACTGAAGGAGTTACGGGATTTGTTGGTGTAAAAGATGTTGTGAAAGCCATGATTCAATTAACGGAGGGTTCTGTAAAGAACGAAAAATTTATTTTGGTTGCTCAAAACAACTCTTTTCGAGAAATTTTCACTTTAATTGCTAACGAATTTGGAAAAAAACCACCGAGCATTCGAATTTCAAAAGGGATATCAAATATACTAAGAAGAGTAGATGCGGTTGTTACTTTTATAACGAGAAAAAAAAGGTTAATTACAAAAGCATCAGTTAATTCTTTACACGGCAAAACAATATATTCTTCAGAAAAAATTAATCAGGCAATTGACTTTAACTTTGAGTCAACAGCTCAAGTAATTAAAGAGGTGTGTGCTATTTATAGCAAAGAAAATAAAATAGGATAGCTATTATTCAGATTTGTTTTTTATACTTTCTTCTAGTGCTGCTTTTTTAGCAATCAATTTTTCATTTACCGCTTTGTAAATTAACTCATACTCTTCAAGCTTAGACGTATAATAAAAGTTACTATTGCCAAAGCGGGTACTATCAATTTTATATTTATTATATACTAGAGGCATGTAATTTACTCTTCGTAGGTTTAAGGTGTTTTTTTCTGGAAATGCGCTTTTTGCAATAAATAAATCGGTAAGCAAAAGCACCATTGTATCCTTCGGAATTAAATCTTTAGGCTCTTTTAACATGGTATTACTTGTGCAAGAACTTATGATGACAACAAGTATAAATAACAACCCTTTTTTCATTTTACCTATTAAAGATTAAACGTTCTCCTTTTATTTCTTCATTAAAGTTTCCATTTTCATACATCAAGTTTCCATTTACAAAAGTATGTGTAATGGTTGATGAAAATGTCGTTCCTTCAAAAGGAGACCAACCACATTTGTATAAAAGTGTTTCTTTTGAAACGGTATTTGATAAAGCAGGATTTACCAACACTAAATCAGCATAAAAACCTTCTTTGATAAAACCACGTTTTTCAATTTTAAAAATTTTAGCAGGATTGTGACTCATTTTTTCTACTGCTTTTCCAATTGATAATGTGCCGTCTTTTACTTTTTCTAAAATAGCCGTTAAAGCGTGTTGTACTAAAGGTCCCCCACTAGGAGCTTTTGTGTACACATTTTTCTTTTCCTCTATGGTATGTGGCGCATGATCGGTAGCTATCACATCAATTCTATCGTCTAATAAGGCTTTCCACAAACCAGCTCTGTCGTTTGCAGTTTTAACTGCAGGATTCCATTTAATTAAGGTTCCTTTTTCATCGTAATCTTCATCAGAAAACCATAAATGATGAATGCAAACTTCTGCCGTAATTTGTTTTTCCTCTAACGGAATATCATTTCTAAATAAATGTGTTTCTTTCTCAGTTGATAAATGAAAAACATGCAACCTTGCACCCGTTTTTTTAGCCAATTCAATCGCTCTTGATGATGATAAATAACAAGCCTCTTCACTTCTGATAATTGGATGAAATTTTAAAGGAATGTCATCACTATAAATTGCTTTATATTGTTCGGTGTTTTTTCTAATAGTTGCTTCATCTTCACAATGCACAGATATGAGCATTTTTGTGGATGAAAATATTTTCTCTAAAACGTCTTCATTGTCAACCAACATATTTCCTGTTGATGAACCTAAGAATAATTTTATTCCGGCTACATTTTTAGGATTTGTTTTTAATAACTCTTCTAAATTATCATTTGTACCGCCAAACATAAATGAATAATTGGCATAGGAAGTTTTTGAAGCAATGTTGAATTTATCTTCTAATAATTCTTGCGTTGTAGCCTGCGGTACTGTGTTTGGCATTTCTATAAAAGAAGTAATTCCGCCAGCAATTGCAGCCTTGCTTTCTGTGGCAATCGTTGCTTTATGTGTAAGCCCTGGCTCACGAAAATGAACTTGATCGTCTATAAATCCAGGCAATAAAAAACAGCCTTTTGCATCGATCACCGTTGTGTTTTCTGAAGCAGAAATAGTTTCAGAAATTTCTTTGATGATATTGTTTTCGATTAGTAAATCACCATTAAAAACAACATTTTCATTTACTATTTGGGCATTTTTTATTAACGTTTTCTTCATTTTATTTCGGAATTCCTTTTAATTTTAATTTTATCACACCAAACAAAGCTTCATAAACAATAGATCCATTCATTTTAGATTCACCTAAAGTTCTATCAGTGAAAATCACCGAAACTTCTTGTATGTTAAAGTTATGCTTCCATGCTTTAAACTTCATTTCTATTTGAAATGCATAACCAACAAACCTAATTTTATCTAGTTTTATGGTTTCTAATACTTTTCTTTTATAACAAACAAAACCAGCAGTCGTATCGTAAACAGGAATTCGGGTTATAAATCGAACGTATTTTGAGGCAAAATAGGAAAGTAACACTCTATTCATTGGCCAATTTACCACATTAACCCCCTTAGAATATCTTGAACCTATAGAAACATCTGCCCCTTTTTTTGAACATGTATTATAGAGTTTAATTAAGTCTTTAGGATCATGAGAAAAATCGGCATCCATTTCTATGATATACTCGTATTTCTTATCAATAGCCCATTTAAATCCATCAATATATGCTGCACCAATCCCTTTCTTTTCTTTTCGGTTTTTAATGAATAATTTATTAGGAAACTCGTTGATTAGATCTGTTACGATTGCAGAAGTACCGTCAGGAGAACTATCATCAACCACTAAAATATTAAACTCTTTTTTTTGATGAAATACAGCTCTAATTATCGCTTCGATATTTTCTTTTTCGTTATATGTAGGAATGATTACTAAAGCGTCAGACATATTTTTACCTAATAAAAAACAAGAGCAACAAATATACGCTAATTTATCACTAATTTTGTGTTATATTTTTCACAAAACAATATAATGCAGGCTCTAGAACGTATAGAAATATCTACTAATTGGTTGACCCTTATTTATCTATTATGCCTTTTATTATTGGTTGTTTTAAAAACACTAAATCATCGGAGAATTTTTGAATATTCAAGAGCAATTTTTTTAAAACGATTTATCGAAAAAAAAGTAGAAGAAAGAGCTTCCTTTTTTAATGGTTTTAATATTGTTTTATTTGTTTTTTCTGTAGTTGTTTATGCACTTTTCTTTCTTTATTTAGCTGAATGGTTGCTGCCAGAAACAGAAAAAAATTTCGAGCTCTATTTAAAAATTATTGCTTTTGTTTTTGGGTACTTTACAGTGTTTCTAGCTTTAGACTTTGTTTTATGCTATTTGTTTGAAATCAAAAATGAGTTAGCTTATTTTGTTGCTGCAAAATTGGGATATTCATACAATATTGCCTTGTTTCTCTTTCCTTTTTTGATATTTACAACCTATGCTTTTTTAAATAGTTACATGTTGTTAAGCGTTTTTTTATTGTTATTTGCCTTAAGTTTTGTGATAACATTTATAAACAACAAAAACTTGATTATTAATAAGTTGTTTTATTTTATTTTGTACCTTTGCGCACTTGAAATAGCACCGTTATTAATTATTTATAAAATAACTGTTTAATAAAAAGGAGATATATGAAAGTGAAAACAATATTGGTGTCGCAACCAGCTCCAAAAACGGAAACGTCACCTTACTTCGATTTGTCTGAAAAACAGAAAGTAAAAATTGATTTTAGATCTTTTATACACGTAGAAGGAGTTCCCGTAAAAGAAGTTAGGGCTCAAAAAGTCGACTTAAATCAACACACTGCAATTATTTTAACAAGTAGAAACGCAGTAGATAATTTTTTCAGAGTAGCTGAAGAAATGCGTTTTAAAGTACCAGATTCGATGAAATATTTTTGTCAATCTGAAGCTGTTGCTTATTATTTGCAAAAGTATGTTGTGTATAGAAAACGTAAGATTTATGTAGGAAATAGAACTTTTCCGGAATTATGTAAATTGATTAAAAAACATAAAGACGAAAAATTCTTATTACCTGCTTCAGATAAATTAAAAGACTTAATTCCTGAAGAGTTAAATGCCTTAGGTGTTGATTGGAAACAAGCAGTTTTATATAAAACTGTAGTAAGCGACTTGTCTGACTTAGAAGATGTTTTTTATGATATTTTAGTGTTTTTTAGTCCATCTGGAATTGATTCTTTATTTGAAAATTTCCCAGATTTTAAGCAAAACAACACACGCATTGCTGCTTTTGGAAATACAACCATTAAAGCGGTAACAGATGCTGGACTAACATGTAACATCATGGCGCCTGCTCCAGAAACACCATCAATGACGATGGCACTAGAAAAGTATATTAAAGAAGTAAATAAGAAATAATAGTTTTAAACTTTATAAAGAATAAAAACCGAGCAGAAATGTTCGGTTTTTTTATGCAAACAACGTAGCAAAAGCTTCTTCAACTTTTCCAACAAGAATCAATTGAATCTTTCTGTTTTTAGAGGCTATTTTATTATATTTTGAAGCAACAAATTTGGTGTACCCTAACTTTTCTGCCTCACTAATACGTTGATCTATTTTAGAAACAGGTCTAATTTCTCCTGCCAAACCAACCTCTGCAGCAAAACAAACATGCGGAGCAATAGCAATGTCTTCATTAGAAGATAAAATTGCTGTCACCACTGCTAAATCTATAGCCGGATCATCTACATGTATGCCCCCAGTAACATTTAAAAAAACATCTTTTGCACCTAATTTAAATCCAGCCCTTTTCTCTAAAACAGCCAAAATCATGTGCAATCTTTTTAAATTGTAACCTGTTGTTGAACGTTGTGGAGTTCCATAAACAGCAGTAGAAACTAAAGCTTGAATTTCTATCATTAAAGGACGAATACCCTCTAAAGTGGATGCAATTGCTGTTCCGCTTAAGTCGGCATCTTTCTTAGAAATTAATATTTCAGACGGATTTGAAATTTCTCTCAATCCATCAGACAACATTTCATAAATTCCTAATTCTGCCGTAGAGCCAAATCTGTTTTTTTGTGCTCTTAAAATTCTATACGTATGATTTCTATCGCCTTCAAACTGTAAAACAACATCAACCATATGCTCTAAAATTTTTGGCCCTGCAATTTGCCCTTCTTTGTTGATGTGACCAATCAATAAAACGGGAGTTGCAGTTTCTTTAGCAAACTTGATCAATTCTGCCGTGGTTTCTCTAATTTGAGAAATGCTTCCTGGAGTAGCATCGATAGATTCTGTATGTAAAGTTTGAATAGAATCAATGATTAAAAACTCTGGCTGAACCTCTTCTATGTTTTTAAATATTTGCTGGGTGTTGGTTTCGGTTAAAATGAAGCAGTTAGATGTTGATGCGTCTATTCTTTCTGCTCTCATTTTTATTTGAGACTGACTTTCTTCACCAGAAACATACAATACTTTTTGTGAAATTGATAAGGCAACTTGCAATAACAATGTTGATTTACCAATGCCTGGTTCTCCACCCAAAAGCGTAACAGACCCTTTTACCAAACCACCACCTAAAACAGTATCTAATTCGTTGTTATGGGTTTTAACTCGCTCTTCTGGATTGAGTTGAATATCTTCTATTCTCAGTGGTTTTGCTTTCTGTTTTAAAGAGGTAGATTGTTTCCAACTTCTTTTTTCTTCTTTCTGAATGACTTCTTCAACAATGGTATTCCATTCGGTACAGGTAGCACATTGCCCAGTCCATTTTGGAGTTTGTGCTCCACAGTTTTGACAAAAAAAAGAGGTTTTAACTTTAGCCATTTAAAAGAGTTTCAAAGTACCAAAGTTACAAGTTTCAAGGTTATTTATCTTCAAGAATGAAAATAAAATTACTTATTTTTATTAAAGACAGGAAGCGCTAAAAAAGACAATCCACCAAAAATAACAATCATAGCTGTTTGGGAAGTCCACATAATCCAACCAAAAGCTGTTGCTGGTTCTTCTGGTACACCAAATAAAGCCAAAGCTCCAGTAACTGCAACAGGATATAAACCAACTCCGCCATTGGTTGCCGCGATACTAAATGCACCAGCAATAAAGCCAATTAAAACTCCACCAATTGGCACTTGTAACCCTTCAATAGCTGGTATTGTAGCCCAAAACATTGCCACATACATCCCCCAAATAAACACGGTATGAAAAATAAACGCCCATTTTTTTTTCATTTTAAAGATGCTTGTAACACCTTCAATAAGTCCAGAAACAAAAGCTTTTATTTTTAGTAGAAACCCTTTTTTGGCTTTTTTCACAAAGGAGGTGAACACATAAAAACCAACAATTAATAGCACAATTAAGAGTATAATTTTTGTTGGATCAAAGTTTTTGGTCAGTAAATTATAGATAAAATCAAATTGTACAAAAAGTGTAATTAAAATGATGATCATCATCATAATTAAATCAGCAATTCGTTCTGCCACAATAGTCCCAAAACCTTTTTCAAACGGAACATTTTCGTAATTTGCTAAGACTGCAGCTCTAGAAACTTCTCCTGCTCTTGGAATTGCTAAATTCACGAGATACCCAACTAAAACTGCTAAAATACTGTTTCCTAGTTTTGGTTTGTATCCAATGGGTTCAAGAATAAATTTCCAACGATACGCTCTAGATAAATGACTAAGAATTCCAAAAAATAAACCCAATCCAATCCACCAATAATTGGCGTTTTTAAAATAAGCAACCAAAGTGGTAATAGAAATATTAGATAAAGAGTACCAGACTAAAAAACCTCCTAAAACAAGAGGTAAAATAATTTGTAGTGTTTTTTTTGTTGTTCTACTCAAACCTTAAGTAAGTGTATTTGTTTTTTCATTTGGAAAAACTAAAGAAGGTTTAAATTCTTTTGCCTCTTCAAAATCCATATATGCATACGCAATTAATATCAGCACGTCACCTACGGCAACTCTCCTTGCAGCAGCACCGTTTAGTGTAATCTCTCCACTCCCTCTTTTCCCAGGAATCACATATGTTTCTAAGCGCTCTCCGTTATTGTTGTTAACAATTTGCACTTTCTCTCCTTCAATAATATTGGCAGCTTCCATTAATTCTAAATCAATGGTAATACTTCCAATATAATTTAAATCTGCACCCGTTACTTTAACTCGGTGAATTTTAGATTTTAATACTTGCACTAACATGCCGCAAAAATAAAACTTTTAAATGTATTTGTATCTTAAAAAAGCTAAAAACGAAAGGATTTCTTTTTTTACAAAGAAAGATTGTCAATTAATCTAATTTGACCAACATTTACAGCAATAAAGGCTCTGTTTTTTTCATTAAAATTAATTTCTGAAACTTCTTTTAAAGTACTTTCTTCTGCAATTGTAAAGTATTCTAATTTTAGAGAAGAGGCATCGAATTCATTTTGCACAAAATCATAAATATCTTTAATTGATTTGGTCTTTGCGAATTCGATAGCTTTTTTTAATGTTTTGTAAATTAACGGAACTTCTAATCTTTGTTCATTAGAAAGGCGAATGTTTCTAGAGCTCATTGCCAATCCATCTTTTTCTCTATAAATAGGGCAACCAATAACCTTGGTTGGTAGTTTTTCTTTTTCTACTAATTTTTTAACAACTTGTAATTGTTGAAAATCTTTTTCTCCAAAGTAAGCGTTAGTTGGCTCAATTATTTCAAAAAGTGTTTTAACGATGGTTGCCACACCATCAAAATGACCTTTTCTAAATTTTCCTTCCATTTGGTTTTCGATACCATCAAAAGAATATATTTTAGAAACAACTGTTTTAGCATAGATTTCTTCAACTGATGGAATAAAAACAATATCACAGCCACTATTTTCAAGCAATTCCAGGTCTTTTTTTAGCGTTTTAGGATATTTTTTTAAGTCATCAACATTGTTAAATTGAGTGGGATTTACAAAAATACTGACAACCGTAATATCGTTATTTTCTATTGATTTTAACACCAAAGATTGATGCCCTTTATGCAAAGCACCCATTGTTGGAACAAAACCAACTTGCTTGTTTTTTCCTTTAAGTAAATATAAACAATGAATTAAAGCGCTCTTTTTTTCGAAAACTTGCATAAATAGTAATTGTAAAATGTGTGCAAACTTAGCATTTTAACATGAAATTAGCATAAAAAAGTGTATTTTTGCACTTCTTATATTGTAAAGGGATAGATTTAATGAAAGATAAGAGAATATTATACGTTTCGTCTGAAGTAGTACCATATTTACCAGAAACAGAAATGGCATCAACAGCATTTAATGCTGCAAGAAATGCTCATTCTAATGGTGTTCAGACGCGAATTTTTATGCCAAGGTTTGGCGTAATCAATGAAAGAAGACATCAGTTACACGAAGTAATTAGGTTATCAGGAATGAATTTAATAATTAACGATATGGATATGCCATTAATTATTAAAGTTGCATCCATTCCAAAAGAGAGAATGCAAGTGTATTTTATTGATAATGAAGAGTATTTTAAGCGTAAAGCAATTTTTACTGATGAAGACGATAAATTGTTTGAAGATAATGATGAAAGAGCTATCTTTTTTGCAAAAGGTGTTATAGAAACCGTAAAGAAATTAAATTGGGCGCCAGATATTATTCATATTCATGGGTGGATGGCTTCTTTGTTGCCTTTATATTTGAAAGAGTTTTATAAAGAAGAACCTTTATTTACAGAAAGTAAAATAGTAACTTCTATTTACAATAATGATTTTGAAGGAACGTTAAACTCATCATTGGCGGATAAAGTGAAATTTGATAAAATAGATGCAGATAAAACCACTATTCTAAAATCACCAAACCATACAAATATCCTTAAAAGTGCAATAGAAAATTCTGATGCAGTTATTAAAGGAAGCGAAAGTATTTCTGAGGAGTTAAATAGTTTTATTGAAGAAAACAATAAACCTGTTTTAGACTATCAAACAGAAGAAAACCTAACCGAAGCTTATTTAAATTTTTATGCTAACGAAGTTTTAGCAAAGTAACCAGTTATTTAAAAGGAAAAATGATTAAAAAGAGTGCATATATTAGCGTGTTTATATTGTTTATAACAATGGTAGTTTCTTGCGAAAAAGATTTTCAAGACATTGCAACTTCAGTAGTAAGTAACACGAAGTTTGAAACAAAAGATACTATTATTGATATTGTAATTACAAACAAACAGGTTACAAGTGTTAGAGCAGATGGGTTAACTATTGGAGGAACACTAGATCAATATCTTTTAGGAGTATACAACAATCCAAATTACGAAAAAATTCAAGCCTCAATTGTTTCTCAATTAGGATTAGACACAGGTATTACTTTTAAAGATAATGCAGAGAGAGTTTATGGGAATGATACAACTGTTGTTACAACAATTGATACTGTATTTTTAAAGTTACCTTATCAAGCAACTTTAAAAACAGGAACAACATCAGATTATACCTTAGATTCAATTATTGGAGATCAAACAAAACCATTTACACTTAATGTATACAGATCTGATACGTATATGAGTAGATTAGACCCTGTAGATCCCTCAAAGGCAAGTAATTTTCAATCAGACAAAACATATCAAATTCTTCCAGGAGAATTAAATACTCAAGTAAATTACCCTTTTACACCCATAGCTACAGATACTTTAATGATATTTAAAAGAAGATTGAGCAATGGTACAGTATATAAAACGGACACACTTAAATTATCAAACAACAATCCTTTTGCAAGAATTACCTTAGATGAAGCTAAAATAAAACAGATTTTTGTAGATCAATTTGATAGTCCAAATTTTACAAGTCAAGATGCTCTAGATGAATATTTTAAAGGACTTTATATTCAGGCGACAGGAAATGAAGGCTCATTAATATCTTTTAAAATTAATACGTTTGATCTTAGTTTAAGACCATCAATTGAGATTAGATATACCAAAACTGTTTTAATAGGAGGAACAACTGTGCTAGATACAATAGAGAAAACAAATTCGTTTGCACTTTCAAACTTTAGCACAAGTGTTTATAAGATGGATGAAAAAGTATATCCAGACAACGGAAACATTGTTTTACAAGGCACAGCTGGAAATAGAGCTCAAGTACAGTTGTTTGATGCAAATCAATTAGCCGCGTTAAGAAGTAAAAATTTACTAATTAATGACGCTTCGTTAACTTTTTATGTGAATCAAAATATTGTTGGAACCGACACCATTGTTACTCCTTATAAGTTATTTTTATTTAAAGATGGAAACCCTAAATCTCAAATAAAAGATGTGCTTTCTGAAGGAGCAGATTCATTTGGTGGTGGTTTAGTAAAAACTGATAATAAGCCAGATTACTATACCTTTAAAATTACAGATTATATTTCTGATTTATTAAATGGGACTACAAATTACAACCCAATTTTAGGGCTTAAGGTTTTAAACTCGACTGATTTTCCAACAACAGGAACAGATAGTTTGGTTACAGACTTTAGCTGGAACCCGAAAGTTGTAACCTTATTAAACCACTCAAGTTCTAATGGAGCAAGAAAAGCTCGATTAAAAATATCATATTCAAAGAAAAAATAGTGTTATGTGCGGAATTACCGGTTACATAGGTAATAGAGATGCCTATCCAATTGTTATAAACGGATTACAAAGATTAGAGTATAGAGGTTACGACAGTGCAGGTATAATGATGTTTGATGGAGAAAACATTCATGTTTCTAAAACGAAAGGAAAAGTATCAGATCTAAAAGATATTGTAAGCACAAACCCAATAAGTAAAAAAGGGAATATAGGAATTGGTCATACAAGATGGGCAACACATGGTGTTCCGAATTATATTAATTCTCACCCACATACTTCAATGTCTGGAGAACTTGTAATTGTTCATAACGGAATTATTGAAAACTACGACACCATAAAGAAAGAACTTATCAAAAGAGGATACGTTTTTAAGAGCGATACAGATACAGAAGTTTTAGTCAACTTAATTGAAGAAGTAAAAAAGAAAGAAGAATGTAAGTTAGGTAAAGCTGTTCAATTAGCATTAACCCAAGTAATTGGTGCTTATGCTATAGCAGTCTTTGACAAAACAAAACCAAATGAAATTGTTGTTGCTCGTTTAGGAAGTCCAATTGCAATCGGAGTTGGAGAAAACAACAAAGAGTTTTTTGTTGCTTCAGACGCCTCTCCGTTTCTAGAATATACAAAAGATGTTATTTATTTAGATGATGAAGAACTAGCAATTATAAAACTGCATAAAGGAATTCGAGTTCGTAAAATCTATGATGATTCTTTAGTGGTTGCAAAAATTCATGAACTTCAAATGAATTTAGAGCAAATAGAAAAAGGTGGTTACGACCATTTTATGTTGAAAGAAATTTATGAGCAGCCTAAAGCTATTTTAGACACCTATAGAGGAAGAATGTTGTCAAATGAAGGCATTATAAGAATGTCTGGAGTTGACGAAAATATCGAAAGATTTTTAAATGCCAATAGAATTATTATTGTTGCCTGTGGAACATCTTGGCATGCTGGGTTAGTCGCAGAATATTTATTTGAAGATCTTGCAAGAATACCAGTTGAGGTAGAGTATGCTTCAGAATTTAGATATAGAAACCCTATCATTACAGAAAAAGATATCGTTATAGCAATTTCTCAATCAGGGGAAACAGCAGATACATTAGCGGCAATTAAATTAGCAAAATCTAAAGGAGCATTTGTTTTTGGAGTTTGTAATGTGGTTGGGTCTTCAATTGCTAGAGAAAGTGATGCAGGTTCCTATACACATGCAGGTCCAGAAATTGGAGTTGCTTCAACAAAAGCTTTTACAACCCAGATCACACTTTTAACATTAATTGCTTTAAAATTAGGAAAAGAAAAAGGAACAATTTCTAAATCAGTATTTCATTCATATTTACACCAATTACAGTTAATTCCTAGTAAAGTAGAAGAACTATTGAAAAAGAATGACGAGGTAAAACATATTGCTTCTGTTTATAAAGATGCAACTAATTGTTTGTATTTAGGAAGAGGATATAATTTTCCTGTTGCATTAGAAGGAGCTTTAAAACTGAAAGAAATTTCATATATCCATGCAGAAGGCTATCCAGCAGCAGAAATGAAACATGGCCCAATTGCTTTAATAGATAAAAATATGCCAATTTTTGTAATTGCTACTAATAAAGGACATTATGAAAAAGTGGTAAGTAATATTCAAGAAATTAAATCGAGAGCCGGTAAAATTATTGCTGTTGTTACAGAAGGTGATGTAACTGTAAAAGAAATTGCAGATCACGTAATTGAAATTCCAGACACAGAAGAAGCATTAACACCTTTGTTAACCAGTATACCTTTACAATTATTGTCGTATCATATTGCTTTAATGTTAGGGAAAAATGTTGATCAGCCAAGAAATTTAGCAAAATCTGTTACAGTGGAATGAGGTTATGGGTCGGAAATTGTAACCCTCGAATACTACTTGTAACATTCTCAATATCAATAACTACTACCAAATTATGGGATTCGAATTACTCTGAATATCAAGAGTATTTATACAATCGTATTTGTGAGTATAAAGATAAAAGTGTAACCCCTATTGGGTATAGAAAGATATCTCATTTTAACCCCATAGTGTTTCCTTTTTTATTTCAATCTTAATATACAACAAAATACTGAAATATCCTAATAAAATAGGGGTTTATGTGTTGTAGGTTTTATTAAGAATTAAAGGGAAACGAACGGGAGGTTTCTTGTAACTGAGAAAATAGATTTAGTAAGGAAGGGTATCGGAGTGGTTTTTATATCGGGGTCAATTTTTTTAATATTGAGAATCTGATAGAGTAACTTATGTT